>X276_Barnacle_Goose__coassemble_173_pt1 | contig 33515 bp, 27 predicted proteins | sample X276_Barnacle_Goose__metabat2_high_PE_012 | metagenome-assembled genome bin X276_Barnacle_Goose
ATCTGTAGACTTATGACTAAAGTTCAAAAAGAATTTTTATATCCTCTTCACGTTTATCTATGACAATATCCTCAACACGTACATTCTTAGCTTTTAAAGTTTGTATAGTATTCTTAACAAAGTCATAACTTCCAACTATATAATAAATAGAATTTTCTGTTTGTGTTAATTCATCTAATAATTCATAAAAAGCTTTTCTAGAGTTTAACCAATAATTTTTATAATTTTCATCAACAAATTTATCAAGCTCTTCTTTAAAAATAAAATCATTTGATGAATCTACGTTGACATTAATTAAATAAGGCAAATCAGATTTATCACTTAGAAGAGTATGAATAATAGGTCTCATCGATGCTAGTCCAACACCCATTGATAGTAGAATAATAGGTCTATTACAACGTTTTAAAGGCATTTTCGAGCTAACTTTAAAGAATACAGCTTCATCACCAACATTTAATTTAGATAAGTTATTTTTAAATTCAGAAGAACTTCCTGGTATTCTTGTTGTAATACCAATTTTATTTTCATTAGATAAAGTCATTATTGACATATGTCTAACTAAACTTTTATTTGGTTTTTCTCCTTCATCAAATCCGATAAGCCCCATATGGATACTTGATCCAGGTTCCCATGTGAGATTTTCTGGTTTTTCAAAGTAGTATGTTTTTGTTCCTTTTGCTTCATTAATAATGTCTATAATTTTTAATTTATGTTTTATCATATTTCATCCTCCTTGATAATTATTATCAATTAAATATTAACACTTACAATTTCTTATGTCAATGATTTAGATGTTAAGGTTATTATTATCATTAGGTATTGATTGAGTTTAAGAATACTGGAAGAATGAATACTGAAGTAATTTATGGGGAGACTTATTATTAGATTAATTATGAATATATGGAATATAATATTCTTTAATATAAGATAGATATTATATTCAGGATGGTAGGGAGATATTAAAAATGAATATAAATAATTTTAGAAATCATGTAAACAAAACTATAACATTACTAAAACAATGATATAATATAATTATGATTAATTAGTAAAATTTTACAAAAAGAAGGGTCTTAATTTATTTAATATATCAGATGGTTATATGTAAAACTAATTATAAATTATAATACAAATGATTATATGAAGATTGTATGAAGTTAATTTCTTTAATTAAATATAAAATAATTAAATTGATAGAAAGGGGTAATTAAAATGAATAATATTATATTAGTAGCTGAAACAGGTTCAGATGTTCCAAAAGATATTGCGGAAAAAATGGGAATTTTTCTTGTTCCAATGCATGTTACTATGGGGAATGATACTTTTGATGATGGAACTTTCCCAGTTGAAAAAATTTATGAATATTACAATGATACTAATAAAATACCAAAAACAAGCGGAAGCTCACCAGAGGATTTTATAAAAGTGTTTGATAAAATTCATAAGCTATATCCAGATAAACAGATATTACATTTAGCATATTCAGCAGTAACAACTTGCTCTTATCAAAGTGCTTTAATAGCAGCGGAGGATAGAGACTATGTTACGAGTTTTGATACTAAGCAGGTATCTGTTGGTCAGGCAGCGATTGTAATTAAAACAGCCAGATATTTAAAAGAAAATCCTAATGTCACAATGAAGGAATTAGTAGCAGAAGTAGTCAAATTGCGTGATAGTTGCCAAATGTGTTTTGTTCCTGATAAATTAGAGTATCTTAGAGCTGGAGGGCGTGTTAGTAATGCGGTATTCATAGGCGGAAAAATACTTAGTATACATCCTTCAATTGAAATTGAAAATGGCTATTTAGTAGCTAAGAAAAAGTATCGTGGCAAAATGGAGAAAATAGTGACAAAGTTAATAGAAGAATATGGTGATACAAAAAGCTTAGATAAAAAAGAAATTTGGTTATTATGGTCTATAGGATTACCAAATACTGTTCGTATAGTAGCTGAAAATAAATTAAAGGAAATAGGATTTGAAAAGATTAGATGGATGCAGACTGGATGCGTAATTACTACTCATGGAGGACCTGGTTCATTTGGTCTTGTAGGATTTTCTAAAGCGAATTAGGAGTAGAAAAATAAGAAACACATATAAATGTTAAGCTGTAATGGAAATATATATTATTTAAGTTGTTGTATATGCGAACATATAAATAAGATATAAATAATTTGTTTTAATAAATAAAAGTAAGCACAGAAGGAATTATATTAGTGGTGTATGTCTATGCTTACTTTTATAATAAACAATTTATTTATTCGGTTAAGTATTTTATAAGCTGAGGAAGCATATCTTTAGTTATTTTATAACCATCGTTATATATTTGTTCTAATTTTTCTGAATTAGATTCAGTACGTTTAAAACCAACCATAGATTCTGGTGCAATAACAAAAACTTTTCCTTCAGCTTCTAATTCTTTTACACGTAATAAATTATTATTATAGACTTCTGTTCTATTTAAAAGACATTCCGAAAACTTAGGATATTTTTTATAAAGTCTTGCTGCTAAAAGTAGAGACTTTTCCATTTCTTTATGATATCCTCTTTCTCTTGTAAGAATAACTATGTTTTTATCACATCCAGAACGAATAGCTTCATCTATAGGTATCGCAGTAATAATACCTCCATCCATATATTTTTGATTATTTATTGTAATAATTGGAAAGAGAATAGGTAGTGCACAACTAGCTCTTAAAACAGAACCCTTTCTGTCGTTTCTTGGAACTTCTAGATATTCCGCTTTTCCAGTATTAACATTAGTAACAGCTGCTACAACATTTCCTTTGAATCTTGAAAAAGCGTCATAATCAAAAGGAAGATGTTCATTTGCAAGACTATCAAAAACAAAATCAAGATTATAATAACTTCTATTCTTTGGATTTAACATGTGCTTAAATCCCATATACCGTTTATCTTGTAAGTATTCTTTTGCAATTCGAAGGTTTCTTCCTATTTGACCAGATGCATAAGATACACCATTTGCTATTCCTGCTGATGTGCCAATTATATAGTCTGCAATAATATTTTCTTCAAGTAGAGCATCTAATGCACCACAAGTAAAATATCCACGACTAGCGCCACCTTCTAAAATTAATCCTAATTTCATGTTATCACTCCGTTCATGTCTGAAAAATTGTATAATATTTATTATATCCTAAAAGCAATATAAAAGTAGTAAGCAATCAGAAAAATATTATAAATAAAGTTAATTTTATACTTAATAAAAATAATGTGGTAAAATATTATATGTTATGTGAGTATAAGAATGGTTTATTCAAAATATAAAATATTTAAAGAGGTGTAAAATATGGCTATTAAATACGAAGGAAATTCTATTGTTTATATTAACGAGGTAAAGGATTGTAATTCTGAAATAGCAGATTAATTATTTTGAAAATATATAGGGCAATAAATAAGGATTTATTTGTTAAAATTTAAACAAATTACCATATAATAGTTTACAAAAAATACTTGGTGAATTATACTATAATTATAAAAATAGCTTATAAAGCGCTTAATGAGAGAATAGTTATCAATAAGTATATTAAAAAGATTGGTAATAAATAAACAATTATATAACTTTATAATGAATAATTTAAGGTAATATTATTTGAAAAATATACATAATATTTATAAAGGAAGTGTTTATATGAGATTAAAAGATAAAGTTATACTAATAACAGCTTCTACTAGAGGCATAGGCTTAGCAGCAGTAAAAGCTTGTGCAAGAGAAGGGGCGGTTGTTTATATGGCAGCTCGTAATTTAGAAAAAGCAGGAGAAGTAGCTAAGGAACTAAATGATGAAGGCTTAAGAGTAAAAACAGTATATAATGATGCGTATAAAAAAGAAACTTATGTTTCTATGATTGAAGAAGTAATTAAAAACGAAGGAAAAATAGATGTTCTTGTAAATAATTTTGGTACATCTAATCCTAAGGTAGATAAAGATATTAAAACTACAGATTATGAGGAGTTTATAAGTACAATTGATGTAAATTTAGCTAGTGTATTTATATCATCTCAAAAGGCTGTAGAGTATATGGCTAAAAATGGTGGAGGATCAATTATTAATATTTCTTCTATTGGAGGGCTTATACCAGATATTTCTCAAATTTCTTATGCTACTAGTAAGGCTTCAATTAACTATTTGACAAAACTTATTGCTGTACAATGTGCTAGAGATAATATACGTTGTAATGCGATTTTACCTGGTATGACTGCCACAGATGCGGTTAAGGACAATTTATCTCCTGCATTCCGTGACTTTTTCTTAAAACATACGCCTATTAAAAGAATGGGAGAGCCAGAAGAAATTGCAGCTACAATTGTGTACTTTGCTAGTGATGAGTCAGCTTACACTACTGGTCAAATTATAGATATTTCTGGAGGTTTTGGATTAGCTACTCCTATATATGGCGATATGATAGAAATGACAAATAAAAGATAACTAAGTATAAAACTTAAATAATCTTAGTATTCCCTCAAGCATTTGTTTGAGGGAATTTTATAATTATTAATGTCAATAACTTTAAGGATGAATAAATATTATACATTAAATTATTACATAGGAAGTAGGTATATTTAATATGAAAAATTATAAAGAAGATAAATTAGGAACAGATAAAATTGGTAAACTATTGTTTGCATTAGCTATTCCTTCAATTACAGCTCAAATTATAAATGTTTTATATAATGTTGTAGACAGGATATATATAGGACATATACCAGAGGTTGGAGCAACTGCATTAACTGGTGTTGGGGTTACATTTCCACTTATTATGATTATTTCGGCGTTTGCTTCACTTATTGGAATGGGTGGAGCACCAAGAGCGGCTATTATGATGGGAAAGGGCAAAAATGACTCTGCAGAAGAGATATTAGGTAATAGTGTTATTTCTCTGGGGATTATTTCAATTATATTGATGGTTTTTTTCCTTATTTTTAATAATAAATTATTACTATTATTTGGTGCTAGTGAAAATACACTATACTATGCAAGTAGCTATATGAATATTTATACCTTAGGAACGTTATTTGTACAAATTTCTTTAGGATTAAATATGTTTATAACTACACAAGGCTTTGCTAAAACGAGTATGATGACTGTTTTAATAGGTGCTATTATTAATATTATACTTGATCCAATATTTATATTTGTTTTTAATATGGGAGTACAAGGAGCAGCGTTAGCAACTATTATTTCACAGGCAGTTTCTGCAATCTGGGTATTAAGATTCTTAACAGGAAAAACAACAAAGTTAAAGATTAGAAAACAATATTTAAATATAAAACTTAGTGTTATACTTCCGGTTATAGCCCTTGGAATTTCTCCTTTTATAATGCAATCAACGGAAAGTATTCTTATGATATGCTTTAATTTTTCATTGTTAAAGTATGGTGGAGATCTGGCTGTTGGTGCAATGGCAATACTTTCAAGTGTAATGCAATTTACTTTAATGCCAATTATGGGATTAACACAAGGAGCTCAACCTATTATAAGCTTTAATTATGGAGCAAGAAAACCTAAAAGAGTAAAGAAAGCCTTTAAGTTACTTCTTTTATCTTCTATTTCATATACAATAATTATATGGTTACTAATTATGGTTGCTCCTAGTATATTTGCATCTCTATTTACTAGCAGTAAAGAGTTGATAGAAATAACTTCATGGGCACTTAGGATTTATATGGGAGCTTCACTTTTAATGGGTATTCAGCTTGCATGTCAACAAACCTTTATTGCCATTGGAAATGCAAAAGCATCTATTTTTCTTGCTATATTAAGAAAAATTATTCTGTTAATTCCTTTAATTTTTATATTACCGCAACTAATGACAGATAAAGTATTTGCAGTTTTCCTTGCGGAACCAGTTGCTGATGCTATAGCAGTTACTGTTACTATTATTCTTTTCACTATTAAGTTTAAGAAAAATCTAAAAGAAATGATATTAGAATAATAAAGCTAAGGATATTTTAATATATAAAAATCTATATTTTTTAATTAGTAAAGTTGTTGTATAATAAGTTTATCTATATTATGGAAAATATTACATGAGAAAAAGAATATGAGGGGGAATACTTAATGGATTTAAAAAATGAATTTTTAACAATAACAATTGGGAAACAAAAGAATATTGCTTTAATTGCTCATGACAATAAAAAAGCAGATATGATTGAATGGTGCGAAAAGAATAAAAGAATTCTTAAACATCATTTTTTATGTGGAACTGGAACTACAGCTAGAATGATAACTGATAAGACAGGCTTACCGGTTAGAGGATATAATAGTGGGCCCTTAGGTGGAGATCAACAAATAGGAGCAAAAATAGTAGAAGGAAGAATAGATTTTATTATATTTTTCTCAGATCCTTTAACAGCACAACCACATGATCCAGACGTAAAGGCACTTTTAAGGATCGCACAGGTTTATGATATACCAATTGCGAATAATGTCTCTTCTGCAGATTTTATGATTACATCTCCATTAATGAATGAAGAATATGAGCATAAAATTATGAATTTTAATAAAAATATTAAAGATAGAGCAGGAGTACTATAATATTTAGATTAATAACAATCAATAAGCAATAAGCAATAAGCAATAAGTAATGAGAATAAAAATATGGGGGGATTTTAAAATGAGTATTGTAAAAAATGCACCTTTTTATTTTGATATAGTGGGTAGTTTTTTAAGGCCTGAAAGGTTAAAAGAAGCAAGAGCAAAATATGAAAATAAAGAGATTACAAAAGAAGAACTAAAGATAGTTGAAGATGAGTGTATAAAGGATTTAATAGAAAAACAAAAAAGAGCGGGGCTTCAAGTTATTACAGATGGTGAATTTAGAAGAAGCTGGTGGCACCTTGATTTCATGTGGGGATTAAATGGAATAACAAAGGTAGAAGTAGATAAAGGATATTCTTTTAATGGTGAAGAGACAAGAGCAGAATCAGCAGCAGTAATTGGAAAAATATCAGGGGAAAATCATCCATTTGTAGAGCATTTTAAATATGTAAAATTATTTGAAACAGAAGGAGTTGTAGCTAGACAAACTATACCTGCACCTGCTCAGTTACTAGCTGAAATTCAAAGAAATACTGGAGAAAATCCAACTAGTAACTATTATTCAAATGAAGAAGATTTAATAAAAGATATTGCTTTTGCATATCAAAGAGTAATTAGAGATTTATATGAAAATGGGTGTAGAAATGTTCAGTTAGATGATTGTACTTGGGGAATGTTCTGTGACACTAAGTATTGGGAAGCACGTCAAAATGGAGAAGTGAAACTTTCAAAGCTTGCCAATCAATATGTTACTTTAAATAATCTTGCCATTGCTGATTTACCAGAGGACTTGGTTATTACTACCCATGTATGTAGGGGGAATTATCATTCAGCTTGGGCATCACAAGGAGGATACGAAGCAATTGCAGATCAGTTATTTGCTAAGGAGAATGTATCGGCTTATTATCTTGAATTTGATGATAATCGTTCCGGTGATTTTGAACCACTATTAAAGGTTTCAGGAGATAAAAAAGTTGTTCTAGGTCTTATAACATCTAAGAAAGCTAAGTTAGAAGATAAAGAGTTAATAAAGGCTAGAATCGAAGAAGCTACAAAGTATATTCCATTAGAAAGATTATGTTTAAGCCCACAATGTGGTTTCGCATCGACAGAAGAAGGAAATATTTTGACTGAGGATGAACAGTGGAATAAACTTAAACTAGTTAAAGAAATTGCAGAAGAAGTTTGGAAGTAATTTAAGATAGAATAAAGTCATTTCTTTAGAAGTGACTTTTTTATTTTATAAAAAATAGAAGTAAATAAAAGTATTAAATTGAAAATATTATATAAATTACATATTTATGATTAATGTATTAAATAAGCTTTAAAAATATTAATAAACTAATTAAAGGTGTTAGAAAATGATTACAATTAACACATTATCAATAAAGTATGCATAAAGGTATTATATTTACAGTATATTCAAGGGTAAGTTAATAAATTAATAAGTTGACAAGGATAAATTTGGATATATAATATAAAATAACAATAGGGTAAAAGGGAAAATTATCCTGAAACAATAAATAGGGGGCGTATATATGAAAAAAGTAAAAAAACTTTTAACATTAGCAATAGCAATGACTTTATCCATTAGTTTAGCAGCTTGTGGGAGCAAGGATGGGACAAGTGATAATAACGGAAGTAATAACGGGAATGTTACTGCAGAAACTGACAATACTTTAAAAGTACAACTAGATGTAGAAGTTGCATCAATGGATCCACAAATAGCAGTAGATGGTGCTTCATTTGAAGTTATATCAGCTGTTACAGAAGGTTTATATTCAATAGATTCAGAGGGAAATCCAATATTAGCAATGGCAGATAATGTTGATAAGAGTGATGATGGATTGACTTATACTTTTACTCTTAAAGATGCAAAATGGTCAAATGGAACAGCGGTTACAGCTAATGACTTCGTATTTGCATGGAGAAGACTTGTAAATCCAGATACAGCTAGTGAATATGCATTCATAGCAGGTATTGCAGGTATAAAAAATGCTGATGCAATTGCAGCTGGAGAGTTAAAGATTGAAGAGTTAGGGGTAACAGCAAAGGATGAAAAAACTTTAGTTGTTGAATTATTAACACCAGTTCCATTCTTTGAATCATTAATGGCATTTCCTTCATTCTTACCAGTAAATGAAGCATTTTACAATGAAAAGGGAGATAGCTTCGCAACAACGACTGATACTATATTAGCAAATGGACCATATAAGGTATCAACTTATGAACCAGCAGCTACAACTATAGAATTAGTTAAAAATGATACTTACTGGGATACAGAGGCAGTTAAATTAGATGGTATTAAATTTCAAGTAATTAAAGAAGCTCAACAAACTATGCTTGCATATCAAAATGGTGATTTAGATATTGCATCATTATCAGGAGAACAAGTAGAACAATTTAAAGCAGAGTCTGAGTTTAATAATATAATGGAAGGTTATTTATGGTTTATATCACCAAATCTAAAAGTACCAGGAATTGAAAATCAAAATTTACGAAAAGCTTTAGCTTTATCATATGATAAAGAAGCTATTGTTAATAATATACTTAAAGATGGTTCAGTAGTTGCAGATTTTGCAGTACCTAAACTACTTGCAACAGGACCAGATGGAAAAGACTTCCGTGAAACAACGGATACTTATTTTACAACAAACAAAGAAGAGGCTTTAGAATTATTTAATTTAGCTAAAACTGAATTAGGTCAAGAAACCTTTACTTATTCAATGCTTGTTGAAGATACAGAAGCATCACAAAATGTAGCACAATTTATTCAAGCAGAAATTCAAACTACTCTGCCAGGAGTAACTATAAATCTTGAAGTTGTTCCAAAGAAAAATAGAGTAGAAAGAATGCAAGAAGGAGACTTTGAATTTGTTTTAACTAGATGGGGCCCAGATTATGCAGATCCAATGACTTACTTAGATATGTGGTCTACTGGAAATGCTAACAACTACGGATTTTGGTCAAATGCAGAATATGATGAAATAATTAATTCTGCAAAATCAGGAAAACTTGCTGTAGATCCAGAAGCAAGATGGGAAGAGTTAAAGAGAGCAGAAGCTATTGCTATGGAAGATGCAGTTATATTACCAGTATATCAAAAAGGTAGTGCTGTTATGATAAAGAGCAATGTGGAAAATGTTGAATTCCATTCAGTTGGTGTTACAAAAATATATAAAAATGTTGTAAAAAATTAATATTAAAATTAAAGAAATTTAATGAAATTACAGTGGTATTTATATCACTGTAATTTTTTAAAGAAGGAGGAATTGCAAATGAAAAAATATTTACTTAAAAGAATAGCAATTTCTATAGGAACTTTATTAGCTATTTTATTAATATTATTTTTAATGCTTGAATTTATGCCAGGATCACCATTTAATGATGAAAAATTAACGGCGGATCAAATTATATTATTAAATCAAAAGTATGGATTAGATAAACCTGTACTTATTAGATTTATAAATTATGTAAAAAATATGATTACAGGAGATTTTGGAGTTTCCTATACAATTTCTAAAAACACACCTATCTCAGTACTTCTTCAGAGTAGATTACCTATTTCCTTAAGAGTTGGAGGACAATCTGTTTTCTTTGGAACTATAGTTGGACTTATTTTAGGAGTTATAGCAGCTATAAAGCATAATACTATTTGGGATACAATGACTACTGTAATTTCAGTACTAGGAGTTAGTTTACCATCTTATGTATTTGCACTAGGACTATCTTACTATTTAGGTTACAAAGTAAATTGGTTCCCGTTACTATATTCAGGGGATACACCTTTTAAATCATCTGTACTTCCAACAATAGCCTTATGTATGTTTACAATAGCTACAATAGCTAGGTTTACAAGAACAGAAATGATTGAAGTTTTAGGGTCAGATTATATGCAACTTGCAGAAAGTAAAGGAATAAACGGAATTAGATTAATTACAAGACATGCTTTAAGAAATGCATTAATTCCAATTATAACAGTTCTTGCACCTCTTATAGTTGGATTAATGACAGGAAGTTTAGTAATAGAAAAGATATTCTCAATACCTGGAATAGGAAGTCTTTTAGTTACTGCAATTCAATCAAATGACTATAACGTTATAGTTGCTTTAGCCTTTATTTATAGTGCTATGTATATTGGAATAATGTTAGTAGTAGATGTTTTATATAGCATTATTGACCCAAGAATAAGATTATCAAAGGAGGAGAGTCATGAATAATAAATTAGATGAAATAAGTTTTGAATTTTTAGAAAATGATTTTGATTTAGTAGGAACAAATAATTTATTACAAAATGATATAGTGTATATTGGTAATTCTTACTGGAAAGATGTTTTAGGAAGATTAACAAAAAATAAAGGAGCTGTAATTGGACTTGTTTGTGTTATATTAATTTCTATTATGGCTATAGTTGGAGTTAATTTAAGTGGAAATACTTATGATTCACAAATTATTTCTCATCAAAATTTAGCGCCAAGAGTTCCTGGTTTAGAGAAATTAGGGATATTGGATGGTAGCGAAACAGTTAAAGTCTCAAGTGAAACAGTAAAAATTAATAAATATGTTTCAGAAGACGGAAAAGTAACTGGTCTTGAAGATACTTATTATTGGTTTGGAACTGATGTACTAGGAAGAGATATATTTACTAGAACATGGATGGGGACAAGAATATCATTATATATAGCTTTAATTGCAGTTATAATAGATGTTCTATTTGGACTTAGTTATGGACTTATTTCAGGATATTTTGGTGGAACAATAGATAATGTCATGCAAAGATTTGCTGAAATATTAAATGGTATTCCAAGTTTAGTAATTGTAACTTTACTTATTATAGTTTTAAAGCCAGGCCTTGCAACAATTACTTTTTCACTTATGATAACAGGATGGATTGGAATGAATCGTATAGCAAGAGCTCAAGTGCTTAAGCTTAAAGAACAAGAATTTGTTTTAGCTTCAAAAACCTTAGGAGCAAAGGACTTCTTTATAATATTTAGAGAAATTCTTCCAAACATTCTAGGATCAATTATTACAAATACAATGTTCTCAATACCTAATGCTATATTTACAGAAGCATTCCTAGCATTTATAGGACTTGGGGTTCCAGCACCTATGGCTTCTTTAGGATCCCTTATAAGTGAGGCTTTTAAAAACTTTACAAGTCATCCTTACATGCTAGTAGCTCCAGTTGTTGTTCTTGCAATACTAATGCTTAGCTTCAATATGTTAGCTGATGGAATAAGAGATGCCTTTGATCCAAAGATGAAAGAAATGTAGGGAGGTTTTAAATTATGGAAAGAGAAAAAGTATTATCAATTAGAGATTTATCTATATCATTTAAGACCTCAGCAGGTAGCATAAATGCAATACGAGGCGTTAACTTAGATTTATATAGAGGAGAAACAATAGCAATAGTAGGAGAGAGTGGTAGTGGTAAATCTGTTACTATGAAAGCTGCTATGGGGATATTAAGTAGTAATGGAGAAATTAATTCGGGAAGCATAGACTTCGCTTATTATAGAGATAACGAAAAGGTTGAAGTGGATATACTTAAACTTTCAAAAAAAGAAATGAGAAAAAGAATTAATGGAAAAAGAGTAGCTATGATATTCCAAGATCCAATGACATCATTAAATCCAACTATGACTATAGGAGCACAAATCATGGAAGGTATGATTTGGCACTATAAAACTCCAAAAAAACAAGCAGAAAAGAAAGCTATTGAACTACTTGAACTTGTTGGTATAAACAATGCAGAAAAAAACATGAAAACTTATCCTCATCAATTATCAGGTGGAATGAGACAAAGAGTTGTTATAGCAATAGCACTTGCTTGTAATCCAGATCTTTTAATTTGTGATGAACCTACGACAGCTTTAGATGTAACTATTCAAGCTAAAATATTAGAGCTAATTAAAGATATTCAAAAGAAAATGAATATTTCAGTTATATATATAACTCATGATTTAGGGGTTGTTGCAAAGGTTGCAGATTATGTGTCAGTTATGTATGCAGGTAAAATAGTTGAAAAAGGTACAATAGATGAAATATTTTATGATCCAAGACACCCATATACTTGGGGGCTTTTATCTGCAATGCCTGATATTAATACTAGTGATGATAAGCTATATACAATACCTGGAACACCGGCTAATCTACTTAATAAAGTAAAAGGAGATGCCTTTGCTCCAAGAAACATATATGCTTTAAATATCGATAATAGAATAGAGCCACCTATGTTTAAGATAACTGATACTCATTATGCATCTACTTGGTTATTACATGAAAATGCACCTAAAGTAGACATGCCTATAGAACTTAGAAACAGGATAGACAGAATGTTAAAGGAGGCAAAAGAAGATGGAAAATAATAAACCACTTTTAGAAGTTAAAGATTTAAAACAGCATTTTAAAGTTAGTAGAAAATTTTCTGTTAAAGCTGTAAATGGTGTTTCTTTTAATATATATCCTGGAGAAACTTATGGGTTAGTAGGAGAATCAGGAAGTGGTAAGTCAACTATTGGACGTTCAATAATTAGGCTTTATGATCCTACATCAGGAGAAATAAACTTTGATGGTGTAGATATATCAGGAAAGTTATCAGCAGCAGAAAATAAACATTTAAGAATTAATATGCAAATGATATTTCAAGATCCTATGGCGTGTCTTAATCCTAGAAAAAAGGTTTTTGATATAATAGCTCAAGGACTTGATATTCATAAATTATATAATAGTAAAGAAGAAAGGCGTGAAAAAGTCTATAGAATATTAGAAAAAGTAGGTTTATCTAAAGACCATGCTAATAGATATCCTCATCAATTTTCAGGTGGACAAAGACAACGTATAGGGATAGCTAGAGCCCTTATAATGAATCCAAAGCTTATAATAGCTGATGAAGCAATAAGTGCATTGGATGTGTCAATACAAGCTCAAGTTGTAAATTTGATGAAAGAAATTCAAGAAGAAACTAATACAGCCTTTTTATTTATAGCTCATGATTTATCAATGGTTAAATATATTTCGGATAGAATAGGAGTTTTGCATCTTGGATATTTACTTGAAACAGGTACAACTGATGAAATATTCAAAAATCCTACGCATCCTTATACTAAATCATTAATATCAGCAATACCTCATCCGAATCCAAAGGTTGAGAAAAATAGAGTAGCAGAAGCTTATGATTATAAAACAAGTGGAATAGATTATAGTCTTGGAATTAATAATCATATGGGGGGAACTCATTATGTTTTAGCTACAGAAGAAGAATTGAAAATATGGAAAGATAGTTAAATTTAAATAGATAGAATCCTACATTCACAGAAGCTGTTATATAAAAATATGTATAACAGTTTCTTTTTTATTTTATATTTAAATTTTAAAATTAATATATAAGGTTAATATAAGTTGTAGGATAGCGACAAAATAAATTAACTTATACATTTAAACTTTATATTATTTTAAAAAGGATAGTAAATATAAATAAAATTAAAAAAATAATTAGTTTATATATAAGATATAGTATAATAAAGAAATATTCTATTAGTAATAATATTTGTATATGGCATATCACTTGAATAATTAAAGTTATTGATATATATTAAAAATTTAATATACATAATGCAAAAGTGATATAGCTAAATAAGGAGAAGAATTTGAAATGAAAGTTATGATAATAGGTGCGGGAAAACTAGGTTATAAATTAGCTGAAGCTATGTTAAATGAAGAGATTGATGTAACTTTAATGGACTCAAACTCTAAAGTGATTGAAAGAATAAATGACCATTTAGATGTTCTTACTGTAAATGCAAATGGATTAGAAGTTGAGATATTAAAGGAACTTAATATTGAAAGCTATGATTTATTATTAGCATCAACTAGTAGTGATGAAACTAACACTATAATATGTACTTTAGCAAAAAAATTAGGGTGTATAAAGACTATAGCAAGAATAAGAAATCCAGAGTACACAGAGCAATTAGATTTTATAAAAAATGAAATGGGAATTGATCATATTGTTAATCCTGATTTTGCAACAGCTAATGAAATTACACGATACTTATTAAAAAGTTATAATTTTTACTCTGGTAACTTTGCAAAAGGAAAAGTACAAATGGTTGACTTAAATATAAATAATATAAAAGAATTTATAGGCAAAAAAGTTATGGAATTAGATAACATTCAAGGAATGCTTATTGTAGCAATATCACGAGATGGTAATATTATTATTCCAGATGGGTCAACAGAATTACTTAAGGATGACATTATTTATTTAATAGGAGAAAGTAAAGTTATTAGTAACTGGGAAAATAAATATAAGCATAATACTAACAGACGTCATGTAAAAAGAGTAATGATTTTAGGTGGAGGAAAAATAGGTTACTATTTAGCAAAGCAATTAAGTGAATCGAATATAAATGTTGTAATAGTTGAACAAGATAGGGAAAGATGTAAGTATTTAAGTTCAAATCTAAAGAATACTTTAATAATTCATGGTGATGGAACCGATATAAACTTATTAGAAGAAGAGGATTTATCATCAATGGATGCTTTTATAGGAGCAACAGGATATGATGAACAAAATATTCTAATGTGTTTAATGGCTAAACAAGCACATGTAAATAAGGTTATAGCTAAAATTAGCAGACCGAGTTATTCTCATGTTATAGATAAACTAGGAATAGATTTAGCATTAAATCCAGTAAATATTACAGTAAGTGATATTGTTAAATTTATACGTGGGGGTAAGGTTGTTTCTGTTTCTTTACTTTTAGGTGAAGAGGCTGAAGTAACAGAAGTAATTGTTGGTGAAAATTTACCTGTGGTTGGAAAGAGAATATCTGAGCTAGGGTTACCTAAAGGTATAATAATAGGGTCTGTTGTTCATAAAGGAAAAGTAATTATTCCTAATGGTGATACAATTATTAATGCAAGAGATAGATTAATAATATTTTGTTTAACTGAAAATATACCATCAATAGAAATGTTTTTAAAAGCAAATAAAGGAGGGAAATTAAGTGAACTTTGGAATAGTAATAAAGGTATTAGGAAATATATTAAGCCTTGAAGCATTAATGATGATACCCTCTTTACTTGTTGCCTTGTATTATAGACAATATGATAGAGGAGCATTTCTTATAAGTATAATACTAATAGCTATTGTAGGTTATATTATGTCTAAAAAAAGTGTTAATAGTAAAAAAATAAGAGCAAAAGAGGGTTTAGCTATAGTAACTTTAGGATGGATTCTAGTATCATTTTTTGGATCTCTACCCTTTGTTATTTCTGGAAGTATTCCTTCCTTTATAGATGCGTTTTTTGAAACTGTATCTGGTCTTACTACAACTGGTTCTACTTTAATTAACAACGTAGAAATACTCCCTAAAGGTATTTTGTTTTGGAGATCTTTTACCCATTGGATAGGTGGTATGGGGATATTAGTATTTACTCTTGCAATTCTACCAACATTGGGAGTAGGTGGATTTCAGATATTTAAAGCAGAAAGTCCTGGACCAGTAAAGGACAGAATAGCTCCAAAGATAAAAGATACAGCGAAGATTTTATATACTACTTATATATCTATAACTATATTAGAAGTAATTTTACTTATGTTAGGTGGAATGACATTATATGAATCTTGCCTTCATACATTCGGTACTGTTGGTACAGGTGGATTTTCTTCAAGAAACTTAAGTATAGGAGCTTTTGATAGTACATATATACATATTGTTATTTCAATATTTATGATATTGTCAGGAGTGAATTTTTCACTATATTTTGCTTTATATAAAGGGAAATGGAGAGAAGTATTAAGAAACAAAGAGTTAAGATTTTACATTGGATTAATACTTGCAACTACAATATTAATAGGATTAAATTTAAAATTTACTTCTTATAAAAATATTGGTATTGCATTAAGAGATGCTTTATTTCAAACAAGTTCTATTATAACAACTACAGGTTATGCGACTGTAGATTTTAATCAATGGCCAACCTTTAGTAAATCGATTCTATTTTTACTAATTTTTATTGGAGGATGTGCTGGATCTACTTCTGGAGGGATGAAGAATATTCGTATTGTAGTTTTATTAAAACTAGTAAAAAGGCAAATAACTAAAACTTTTCATCCAAGAGCAATGATACCAGTAAAGCTTGATGATAAATCAATTTCTAGTGATACAATTGCAAGTATAACAAGTTTTTTCATTTTATATATAGTCATATTTGTATTGGGGACTATAGTTATATCACTTGAAGGAATTGGACTTGAAAGTGCAGCAAGTGCGGCAGCTACAACATTAGGTAATGTAGGGCCTGGATTTGGAGATATAGGACCAACTCATACTTTTAGTGAATTTAGTAAATTTAATAAGTTATTTATGTCATTTTTAATGTTATTAGGAAGATTAGAAATGTTTACAATTTTAGCTCTTATAGCACCTAAGACTTGGAAAAATGAAGTGTAAGAATTAGAAAAAACTAATAGTTAAAATACAAATTTAGATAATCTAAAAAACATCTATTCACGATAAATGAATAGATGTTTTTTAGGTTATTGAATTTTTCTCAATAAAGTTTAAGTAAAGTACAAATAAATTGTATATTACTTATGATTTTTTACCCAATTTCTTACGTGAAAAATTTGTTCCTAAAATACCTAAAATAATCATAATAGCTCCAATTAAATGATAGTAATATAAACTTTCATTAAGGAACACAAATCCGCTTATCATAGTTATTAATGTAGATAAGTTATTAAATACACTCATTTTAGAAGCTTCTATTTTAGATAAAGCAAAATTTGATAACATAGATGATATAACTGAAGATAATATACCTAAATATACTATTGCAATTACAAATGTTAAATTAGTAAAAGGTGCAAAGTAAAGATTTAGTTGTCCTTTAATAGCAAAATCTGAAACAGATAAAATGTTAAAGATTATAAATGCTAAAGAAGTCATTATATATGTTAAATCAAATATACTATATTTTCTTGTAACTTTTCTTGCTAGTACATTATAGCTTGCTGATGAAAGTGAACATAAAAGGATTAAAATAACACCTTTAAAGCTAGTACCACTTGAACCTAAACCCTTCATAGCAAATATATAAATAACTCCAGTTACTGATAAAAGTAAAGATAGTTTTTGGTTTTTAGTAGAATGTTCTTTTAATATAATAGAAGCCATAATCATTGTAAAAATTGGAATGGTAGCTTGTATAATTCCAGCTTCTGAAGAAGAAACATATACTAAACCAAAGGTTTGAAAAGTAAAAAACAAAGTTGGATAAAATAATGAAATAGGTAATAAGGAAATTAAGTCCTTGAAAGTTATATTTAATTTTACCCATCCAAATAAAACAGGAATAGAAACTGCAACAAAAGCTATTGTAAATCTATGAGCAAGAGCATTTAATGGGTTTGTTACAGATAAAGCAAGTTTTACAAACAAAAAGGAGAAACCTATAATAAGTGCGTATAGGAAAGCTGATAAATAAGCCTTTTTTTGATTTGAACTTTTCATTTTGTCATCCTCCACCAAGTTAATAGTTTACATATCCATTTTATTGTAGAATACACTATGATACAATATAAATAAAGTTGCTCTATACCGGTACAGATTTTGATATTAGTATTAAAAGGGGGAAAGTATGTATAAATATTTAGAACTTTCAAAAGACATTGAGAATAAGATAAAAATGGGAGATTATAGGGATGGGGATAAAATTCCATCTATTAGAACATTAACGGAAGTTTACGAATGTAATAAAAGCACAGTTATTAATGCATTAAAGGAATTAGAAATAAAACATATACTATATTCTTTACCTAAAAGTGGGTATTATGTGGTAAAGAAAAATATTAATCATAATAAAGAAAATAAGGTTGTACTAGACTTTGACTCTTCAGCACTAGATCCAAAGGTATTCCCTTATTTAGATTTTCAACACTGTATAAATCAAGCTATTGATATATATAAAAATGAGTTATTTATATGTGATGAAACAAAAGAAATTCCTTCCTTAATAGATGTTATACAAAAACAATTAGGTGATTATCAAGTTTTTACTAATGAAAAAAATATATTTATAACTTCTGGGATAATACAAACCTTATCAATATTAGTTGCTATGCCATTTCCAAATAATAATGAGACTATTTTAATAGAACAGCCTAGTTATGATTTGTTTATAGATTATCTTGAAGTAAACAATAAAAATGTAGTTGGTATAAAACGAAATAATCAAGGAATTGATTTAGAGGAATTAGAGCGAATATTTAAAGAGGAAAATATTAAATTTTTTTATACTATGCCAAGATATCATAATCCACTTGGAACATCATATTCCAATAAACAAAAGAAAGAAATTTTAAAGCTTGCAGAAAAATATGATGTATATATTGTAGAAGATGATTACTTAGCAGATTTAGAGCAAGATACAAAAGCAGATCCTATGTTTGCTTTTGATACATCAAAACATGTTATTTATTTGAAGAGTTATTCTAAGGTTATATTTCCAGGACTTAGAATTGGAGTTATAGTTATTCCAAATAAAATTATTGAAGTATTTACTAAATATAAAAAAGTGTCAGATGTAGATTCTACAAGTCTTTTTCAAGAGGCTTTACAAATTTATATTAAAAATGGAATGTTTAAAAGAAATAAAGAAAAAATTAGAAATTCACATGTAGCTAGAGCGAAAATATTAAAAACATCTTTAGAAAAATATATGAATGAGAGAAATATTGATAAAGAGAAAGAGTACTATAAATACAATATTTTAAAAAATCAATGTCTTCATACTTATATTGAATTGGACGAGCTAATATCTTCTGAAAAAATTATAAGTAAATTGAAAAAGAATGATATAATAGTTGCTACAGCTAATAAAAATTATTTAGAGTCTTTTAAAGATAAAGAATTATTACTAAAAATAAATGTTTCAAATGTATCAGAAGAATACATTGATAAAGGAATTAGTGAGATAATTAAAGCAATAGATTATGCTAGTGAAAAGTAGTAATTACTATTGAAAAAATGGTGAAACTTAAAAAAATTAAATGTGAATAAATATTGTCCATATATCAAAAACTAATATAGAGGTGATGTATATGGCAAAAGCAGGAATGAGAAGACCAGATCCAAAAGAACCACATGGTACAGAGAGTAACCATAAGACACATATCCCTAAAAATGATGTAGAACCTGTACCAGAAATTCAAGGTAAGGCTAAGTTTGGTAATAAAAAAGCAAAACCTTTGTAAAAACTAATAAAGCATCTGTTCATTTATTATGAATAGATGCTTTTTACAATGTTTAAATTGTAGACAATATTTTTGATAATAAATACTAGTTAAATAGTTAGGGTATAATATTAAAAAATGGTGTTAGGAGAAGTGATAATATGATGAGTTTACATGAATTATATTTAGATATTGAAAATCATTTACTTAATGATGAAAAACCTTCGGATTATTTAAATCAAATATATAATAATGAATTATTTAAAAAAGTTCCATTTAATATGATATATAATTTAAGAACTACTGAGCAATCACCTAAATATCATCCAGAAGGGAATGTTTGGAACCACACGATGATGGTTGTAGATGAAGCTGCAAAGGTTAAATCAAAAAGCAAGGATTTAAAAGTATTTATGTGGGCAGCACTTCTTCATGATATTGGTAAGTTATCTACTACAAAAATTAGAAATGGAAGAATAACTTCTTATGATCATGATAAGGTTGGAGAAAAATTAGCAAAGGAGTTTTTATTGCATTTTACAGACGATAATAAGTTTATTAATCAAGTGTGTGGACTTATAAGATATCATATGCATATACTTTATGTTATAAATAACTTACCTTATAAAGATATTAATGGGATGAAAAAAAGTACAGATATTAATGAAGTAGCTTTGATTGGATTATGTGATAGAGTTGGTAGGTTAGGTAGTAATAGAAGTGATGAAGAGAAAACAATAAAAAGATTTTTAGAGATATGTGAACAATGAAAAAAAGATGATTGAGATAGCTACCTTATAGTAAAATAATGAAAATTAAAATAAAAAATGCAATTAAAAGATATAAATCTATTTTTTATTATATTTACATAAAAAATCTAAAGTGTGATATAATAGTAATGCAACGTATAGTTTTGATGACATAAATCTAGTTCTCAGATTATACGTTTTTATTTTAATAAAATAATTATGAAATTTAAGGTTGTGTAAGCATTGATAATTTTATTGTAATCTTATAATTATATGGAGTTAATTAATGTATATATAATTTTTAAAAATATAAATGAAAAAAGGTGATAACTATGTTCAAGGTCAATGATTATATTATGTATGGCAGGACAGGGGTTTGCCAAGTAACTGAAATTAGAAATGGTGAATCTATGGGAAATACTGGAACAGATTATTATGTGTTGAATCCAGTGTTTGAAAAAAATTCAGTAATAATGACTCCAGTAGATAATGAAAAGATATTAATGAGAGAAGTTGTTTCAAAGCAAGAAATATTATCAATGATTAATTTGGTATCAAATGAAGATACTATATGGATTGAAGATGACAAAATAAGAAATGAAAAATTTAAATCATCAATTAAGGCTGGTATCTGCGAAGATTGGATTAGACTTATAAAATCAATTCATTCTCAAATTGAAGAAAAAAAATCTATTGGTAAAAAAATTTCACAAATGGATGAAGGTATATTAAAAGAGGTAAAAAATTACTTTATGAGGAATTTTCTTTAGTTCTTAAAATACCTACAGATGAGGTTGAAAATATTATATATAAACAAATAGGATAGTGGAATCACTATCCTATTTGTTTATATTTCAATAACAATCTTATTTTTAAATAAAGTTAAATAGATATATAAAATTTAGCGTATAAAATATATTCTAATAGTTAAAAATATAGTAAAGACTTTTTAAAATACAAAAGAATAGGAGATAAACTTAGCTTAATTTAGCAAGTTTAGTGGTAGATTATATGTTTGTACCTAAAAGAATTATATTTGAAAAAGGATCATTAGAATATGATATGGCTAAGGAAATTTTGAATAAATTTAAAGATAAGAATGTTGAAATTATAAATTTAAGTTCAAATAGATTAAAACAACATATTCCAGGGAATGATGTATTTACTCAATATAGAGAAGGTAAAAGAACTTTAGTTGTTGGAGTTAGGAAGAGTTTAAAGTTTCAATCATGTAAGCCTTCAGCACACTATCAACTTCCATTGGTAACAGGTTGTATGGGTCAATGTGAGTATTGCTATTTAAATACCAAACTTGGAGATAAACCTTTTGTGAAAGTTTATGTAAATACAGATGATATTCTTAATCGTGCACAAAAATATACTGAGGAGAGGTTGCCGGATATAACTATATTTGAAGGGGCAGCTACCTCTGATCCTATAGCAGTAGAACCTTATACAAATTCTTTGAAAAAATCTATAGAATTTTTTGGAAAAAATGAAAATACTAGATTTAGATTTGTAACAAAGTACAACGATATAGATTCATTACTTAATTTAGAGCATAATGGACATACGGAAATAAGGTTTAGTATTAATACTTCTACAGTTATAAATGAATATGAGCATTTTACAGCATCTAGAGATAAAAGAATAGAAGCTAGTATAAAAGTAGCTAAAGCAGGATATCCAATAGGTTTTTTAGTTGCTCCTGTATTTATTTATCCAAATTGGAAAGAAGAATATCATGATTTATTGTTAGAGTTAAGTAAGAAGATTCCAAATGATTTAGAATTTCCGGTAACTTTTGAAATTATATCTCATCGTTATACTACAGTAGCTAAAAATAGGATACTTCAAGTGTTTCCTGAGAGTGGATTACCTATGAAAGAAGAAGAACGTACTTATAAATATGGGCAATTTGGATATGGAAAATATGTATATCCAAAAGAAAATATTAATGAGATAAAAGAATTTTTTAAAAAAGAAATAGAAGAATTATTTTCAAAGAAAGAAGTTAAATATATTATATAAAAAATTTAGAATCTAACATAAAGGTAAACTTTTGGTTAGATTCTAGATTTTTTTTATTTTATACGTATTTTTATTAGATAGTGAACATCATTATCAATTGTTGAGTGTATTTAATAATAACTATAAGTATTTTATTTAATAGATAGATTTTAAATAATATTACTATTATTAATAACGAATTCTTTAAATAAATTAGTAGCAGGGCTCAAGTACTTATTTTTCATTGAAGCTATATATATATAACGGTTAGGTTTTGGATTAATTATTGATATTATCTTTATATCAAAATATTTCATCATCCATATATTAGGTACAATTGATATTCCATAGTCAATGGAAACTAATCCTGCAACAGCACTATCTTCCTCAACCTCGCAGATAATATTAGGTTTTATATTAATAGTTTCAAATAAACTACATATAAAAGGATGAAGACCACTTTCTTGACTATATGAAATAAAGTCATAGGAAACTATATCCTTTAAATCAATGCTGTCATATTTAGCTAAAGGATGGTTTTTATGCACTATGACAACTAATTCTTCTTGAACTAATGGAATAAAATCTATATCTGGCTCATTAGGCAAGAAAGAACAGAATCCTAAATCAAACTTTCCAGATTTAAGGCCTCGAATAACATTTTTGGTAGTTCCTTGACTAAAAGAAAAAGAAATATTTTTAGTTGGTTCATTACTCAAGAAGTCCTGTATCATCTTTGGGATAAAATAAGGACCTAGTGTATATATAAAGGATAAATCAACTTTTCCATGGTCAGGACTAATTAATTCCTTTAAATTTTTTTCCCCTTCTTCTAATTGAAATAATGCCTTTTCCACATAATCAAGAAAAAACTTTCCATATTTAGTTAAATAAACGTTTCTTCCTTGCTTTTCAAATAAATAAGTTCCAAGTTCTTTCTCTAATTCAGATATAGCATTACTTAGAGTAGGTTGTGTAATGAATAACTCTTCAGAGGCTTTAGTATAATGCTCAAATTTAGCAAGTACACGAAAGTATTGTAAATGTTTTAAATTCATAACATACTATCCTTTCAAAATTACAATTGATACTTAATTATCATTTATAAATAAGAGTATAATAAAATATATAAAAAAAATCTATAGATTGATAGGTAATAATCTATTATATTAATAAAACAATATCAATTATAATGATATTATAGAAATTTAAGGAAAATTATTTAAGTTTAAATATTAGTTTTATAATATAATAAGTTACAAAATTAACAAAATGGTTAAGTTTTTATTGTTGTAATACTGATGCTTATTCTTTATGGAAAATTATACATATAAGATTTAATACAAGGTAAGGAGATAGAGAAATGAAAAATAATTATAAACATATTTTTTCCCCAATTACTATTAATGGAATGACATTAAGAAATAGAATAGTAATGCCACCTATAGGAAGTAATTTTGCTACTGTCAGTGCAGAAGTATCAGAAGAGATGATTAAATACTATGAGTTGAGAGCAAAAGGTGGAACAGGCCTTATTATTGTTGAAAATGCTTGTGTGGATTTTCCTATGGGAACTAACGGAACAAAGCAATGTAGAATTGACGATAATCAATATGTTCCTGGATTTTATACATTAGTTGAAAGACTACAAGCTTATGGAGCAAAAGTTTCTATCCAACTTAACCATGCAGGAGCATCTGCTTATGCAGCAAGATTAGATGGGGTACAACCAGTTTCTTCTTCCAATATTCCATCAAAGACAGGTGGAGCTATTCCAAGACCTTTAAATATTGAAGAAATGAAGGATATAGCTAAGAAATATGGAGATGCAGCAGCAAGAGCACAGTTAGCAGGATTCGATTCTGTTGAAATTCATGCAGGACATTCATACTTACTTAGTCAATTCTTATCACCTTTGTTTAATGATAGAAGTGATGAATTTGGTGGAAGTGCTGAAAATAGAGCAAGGTTCCCTAAAATGGTTATTGATAGTGTAAGAGAAGCAGTAGGTCCTAGATTTCCAATTTCGATAAGAGTTAGTGCTGATGATATGCTTAGTGGAGGAAACACATTAGAAGATTCTGTAGAATTAATGGAGTACTTACATGAAAAAATTGATTTCATTAATGTTTCTGTAGCGCAAAATGATAACCTATTTATGCAACATGACAAGATGAGCCTTCCAGAGGGATGGAGAACATATATGGCTAGAGCCTTTAAGGAGAAATTTAATAAACCAGTAATAACTTCAGGTAATATACGTTCAGCAGAAGTGGCTGAGGATATACTTGCTAAAGGAGATGCAGATCTTCTTGCAATGGGACGTGGGTTAATTGCAGAGCCATATTGGGCTAATAAGGTTAAAAATGGAGAAGAACATCTTCTTAGAAGATGTATATCTTGCAATATAGCATGTGCAGATCACCGTTTAGGAAAGTCTCAACCAATTCGTTGTACAGTAAATCCAGATCTTTTATTTGAAGATAAATATAAAGAGAAAAAAGTAAATAAACCTATTAATGTTGTAGTTATAGGTGGAGGAACAGCTGGATTAGAAGCTGCATGTACAGCAGCAGAAGTAGGTTGTAATGTAACATTATTTGAGGAAAAAGATAGATTAGGGGGCTTATCATGGATGATAGGAGAAATCCCAGCAAAATCAAAGGTTCATTACTTTGTTGAATACTTAGAAAACAGAGCTAAAGAACTTCCTAACCTTAATATAAGACTTAATACAAGAGCTACAAAGGAAGTATTGGATGAATTAAATCCAAATCTTATAGTAAATTCTACAGGATCAAAGCCACTTCTTCCTCCAATAGCAGGATTAAGTGATTATATAGATAAAGAAGGAACAAAAGTTAAGTCAACTTTTGGATTTATGAGTAATATTAAATCTTTTGATAAGGATTGTACAGGAAAGAAAGTTGTAGTTGTAGGAGGCGGAGCTGTAGGTCTTGATGTTGTAGAATTCTTTGCTGAAAGAGGTGCAGATGTTTCAGTTATTGAAATGATGCCTGTAATAGGAAAAGATTTAGATACCAACACAAAGCTTGATATATATACAATAATGAGAGAAAAGAATGTTAATCAACTTGTAAATACGGCACTTCAAACTGTTAATAATGATTTCTTTACAGTAAAGAATTCAGAAGGAGAAATTGTAGATATAAACTTCGATTATGGATTTGTATGTTTAGGGATGAGATCAGAAGTATCTGAATTAGATTTATTTAAAGAATATTCTGAGGAAAAGGCTATTGAGATTCTTAACTTAGGGGATAGTACAAAAGTAAGAAGAATAGTTGATGGAGTTAAAGAAGGAAGAAATATAGTTAAAACTTTAGAAGTTATGGGTGCATTTAAGTAATAGATTAAAACATATTAAATTGAATTAAATTAAGGTATAAAAGTTATTTATACCTTAATTTTATTACAGAAAGGAATAGAGATAATGTCAGAACGTATTTCAGGAAAAACTAAGTTGATTGGATTATTAGCAACACCAATATCTCATTCGATATCACCTAAAATGCACAACGAAGCCTTTGCAAAATTAGGATTAGATTATGCTTATCTTGCTTTTGATTGTGGAGAGGATCAATTAGAGTATGCTATAAATGGATTTAGAGCATTAAACCTTCGAGGATATAATGTTTCTATGCCTAATAAGATGAATATATGCAAATATATGGATAATCTTTCTCCAGCTGCTGAAATGATAGGTGCAGTTAATACTGTAGTAAATGATAATGGGATTTTAACGGGCCATATTACAGATGGAATTGGATATATGAAATCACTTGAGGATGCAGGTGTTGATGTAATAGGAAAGAAAATGACTTTAATAGGGGCTGGTGGTGCTGCAACAGCAATATCAATTCAAGCTGCTTTAGACGGAGTAAAAGAAATTTCAATATTTAATAGGAAAGATAAATTTTTTAGTATTGGTGAAAAAACAGTTAAGGATATTAATGAAAAAACAAAATGTAAGGCTCAAATATTTGATTTAGAAGATACGGAAAAATTAGCCTTAGAAATTCAAGATAGTGTGATTCTTACAGATGCATCACCAGTTGGAATGAAACCGTTAGAAAATTTATGTAATATAAGTGATCCTTCAATGCTAAGAGCAGATTTAGTAGTATCAGACATTGTTTATATTCCAAATAAAACAAAGCTTTTGGAAATTGCTGAGTCTAGAGGTTGTAAGACTATTAATGGATTAGGAATGATGATTTGGCAAGGTGCAGAAGCTTTTAAACTATGGACAGGTGAAGAAATGCCTGTTGACTATATTAAAGAAATTATATTTTAATATAAAAATTATATTTCAATAGGATTATAAAATTAATGAGAATGTTTTCGATAGTAGTAAAGAGGCGAATTATGTAAAATTATTAAAAGGAGGAAGACTATGAACAGAAGAAAAGGTGGAGAACAACCATATATTAATCTTAAATTATTTAAATTAAGGTTTCCTGGGATTCATTATCGGATAGAAACTCCAGAATTTATTCAAGGTTTAATTATTGGTACTACAGCTTTAAGTACAATTGCAATATTAACTGAATATTTAGGTGTTTCTTTTGAAATTGCTTGGGGGATTGTGATTATAGAAGTATTTTTATATATGCTTCATTCACTTTTAGGAGATCCCGTAGTTCCTGGATGGATTACTCCAGCATTGCCTCTTTCCTTAGCTTATATTTTAAGGTATGAAATAGGGCAAGAGAGATTACAGGCGTTAATGGCTTTGCAAATATTAGTTGCCTTAATTTTCATTGTAATGGGAATAACAAAGTCCGCTGAAAAATTATTAAGAGTGATACCTAATTCTATAAAAGGGGGTATTTTATTATCTGCATCAATTTCAGCTGTTTTTGGAGAATTTAAAGAGGGTGGAAGAATTGGACAATATCCAATAACATTAATCGTAGGATTTTTATTAGTAGCTTTTATTACTTTTTCAGAAGTATTCAATAAAATGAAAAGTAAAAATAAAATACTTAATATAATTTCTTCTTATGGAACCTTAGTTCCTCTTTTATTAGCTTTATGTGTAGGAATAATAGTAGGTGAATTACCAAAACCAATTTTTGAAATTGGAACTTTTATAAAATTTATTAATTTTAAAGAAATCATAAATACAACTAGTATTTTTGCAATTGGGTTCCCATCAATTAAGTTATTTATAAATGCAATTCCTTTAGCTATAGTTGTTTATATAATTGCTTTTGGAGATTTTGTAACTAGTGAGACGTTAGTTGAAGAAACTAAAGAATATCGTGATGATGAAAAGATAGATTTTGATGCAAATAGATCCAACTTAATTAGTGGAATAAGGAATACTATTTTAGCTTTTATTGCGCCATTTCCACCACTTAGTGGACCTTTATGGGCAGGTGCAACAGCGACTATTGCATTACGTTATAAAGATGGACGTAAGGCTATGGATTCACTTATTGGGGGGATGGGTACCTTTAGATTAGCTACATTTATAAGTGTAATTATAATACCTATAGTTTCTATTATGAAACCTATATTTCCAATTGGAATGTCTATTACTTTATTAACACAAGGTTTTATTTGTGCGAGACTTGCTATGGAATATTGCAAGTCAGATACTGATAAGAGTATTGCTGGGTTTATGGCAGTAATATTATTCGCAAAAGGTGCCGCTTGGGGGCTTATATCAGGAATATTATTACATTTAATATTAGTTGGATTTAAAAAAGAAAAATTGTAAGATAGATCAAAAAGTTTTAAGTTAAATATAAAAATATAGAAGATTAATATTAAATTAAAACAAAGATTTAATAAAAGAATTAGGGTTTTATAATAGCACCTTAATTCTTTTTTTTAAAAGGTATTATAAATATCTAAATAAGTTCTGATGAAAGATAGGTAAAAGCTATAGATCATGTGAATTTATTAACTTAAAGAATTAGACAAGAAAGAGAAAAGTTTATATCATATATAGTGTACATTGTTAAAAAATTAATTTGTTAAATTTTGTGCTTTAAATCATTAATATTATTAATAAATGACACTAAAAATCTTTTACTAGAGGATATAAATTTAAAAGAAAAAGAGGTGTCTTTATGAATATAAACCAATTAAATTATTTTTTAGTATTATCAAAGACTGAATACTATACAAAAGCTGCTGAAATTCTTCATATTACTCAGCCAAGTTTAAGTAATGCAATTGCAAGTTTAGAAGGGGAATTAGGAGTTAAATTATTTGAAAAGTCAGGTAGAAATGTTGTTTTATCTAAATTTGGAAAAGAATTTATACCCTATGCCGAAAAATCTATTAAAGAATTAAACTGGGGAATTGAAAGATTAAATGACTTAAAAAATATTTCAAATAAAACAATAAGAATTGCGTTTTTATATTCTCTAAGTTCTGATTTTATACCATCATTAATATCTGATTTCCTAAAAAATAAAAATAATAAGGATATTAGCTTTCAACTTTTTGAAAGTAATACCTCAACGAAAGAATGCACTACAGAAATGATAGAAGGATTAAAAAATGATAAGTTCGATGCTATATTTATAAATTCAATAGATAAAAAGGACTTAAACATTAAATATACTGAGATTTTAGAACAGAATTATGTTGCTATAGTAAATAAGAACTCAGAACTAGCTAAGTATGATAACTTAGATTTGATAAAAACTAAAAATGTTCCATTTATTCAATATTCAAATAAATTTGGGACAAGAAGTGAAATAAAATCATTATTTGAAGAGATTAATTTAAAACCTAATATATATACTGAAGTTGAAGATGAGATATCAATAGTTGGACTTGTTAAAAGTGGAATGGGATTCACCATAACACCAATGAAAAATATTTATAATGATATGAATATAAAAGTCTTAAATATTTCAAATCCAATTAATAAAAGAGGAATATATATTGGCTATCTAAAAAACAAATCTAAAAGTGACCTTATAAAAACATTTATTAATTATGTAGAAAAAGAATTTGAATTTAATTATGAAATTTAAATTTATATTAAAATAAGGGGTGTAAAAATGAAAGAAAATAAATATTTCTGGACTTCAATTGGTTTATATATGAACTATTTTGTACAAGGAATGCAAGCAATAATAATAGCTCAAAACATAAACATATTTGCACAAAGGTGGGGAACTGACAAAGCTGGAGTTATGGGAGTAATTGCAGTAACTGGTATAGGTAAGCTTCTTGTACTATTGTTCTCAGGAGTTTTATCAGATAAATTTGGTAGAAAGCCACTTATTTATATTGGGATGATTGGATACATAGCATTCTTCGCGGGGCTTATGTTCAATACTAGTTTAACATTAGCTTATTTAATTGCATTTATAGCAGGGGCTGCCACATCTTTCTTGGATGGTGCAACTTATCCAGCTTTAATGGAAATATATCCTGATAATCCAAGCTCTGCTTCAGTAGTGGTTAAAGGATTTATATCAACATCTGGAATGTTATTACCTATATTTATCGGATGGCTTAATGGAAATAGCCTTTGGTATGGATGGGCATTAGTAATTCCAATGGTTGTTGTAATAATAAATAGTATTTGTTTACTAAAAGCAAAATTCCCAGATCAAGAATTAAGAGAACTTAAAGCTAAGGGAGTTAAATTAGATTCTAAAGCTTCAAATAAAACAACAAATAATGTTAAATTCAATCAACAACCAAAGTACACTGTTGAAGGATTAATTTTAATGTTCTATTCCTTCTGTTGTATGTCAACGTTTTATCTATTTCAGCAAGTAATAACTTTATATGGAGTAGAGGTTGTAGGAATGAGTGAAATAGCTTCAAGGGCTTTACTAACTTATTATACAGCAGGATCATTTATAGCTGTATTACTTTCATCAATAATTATGTCAAAAGGTATTAGAGATATGGCTATATTAGTTGTATATGGAGGAATATCATCAGTTGCAATTATAATTATGTACTTATTCCCAAGTCAATCTGTATTGACAGTAGGAGCTTTTATAATTGGATTTACCGTTGCTGGTGGAGTTCTTCAAACAGGTAACGCAATGTTATCTCAATTCTTCCCAAATGGAAAAGGTAAGAATACAAGTATATATAATGTATTTATGAGTTTAGCTACATATGTAATGCCAACAATAGCTAGCCAAATGATGAAAACAGATTTCACAAAAGTAATGTTATTAGATGCTGGAGTTGCAGTATGTGGATTCATTCTTATGTTAATGCTTTCTATTAGATATAAAAAAGTATTTGGAATAAATAATATATTCAGTAAGTTAGCTAAATCTTAAATAATTATAGGCGAACCAATAAGAGTTGTTTCGCCTATAACTACTTAAGAATATTATATAAATTTTAAGTTTAGGAACTATGAAAGGGGTAAAAATGAAATATTTTAAAATTAAAGGATTAGATAAAGAAGTTTCAAGAGTAATGATGGGTACAGGTTGGTTTTCACTAGAGGATGAAGATGTAATATTTGAATTACTTGATACATATGTAAAAGCTGGTGGAAATGTAATAGATACTGGTAGATTTTATAATGGTGGCAAAAGTGAAAAGGTTTTAACTAAATGGTTAAACTCTAGAAACAATAGAGATGATTTAGTAATTATAAATAAAGCATGTCATCATTATGTTGATGAAAATAATGTACATTACTCCGAAAAAAATAGAGTAGGAGCTCAGTATATAACAGAAGATTTAGAATATAGCTTAAATAATATGGAAGTTGAATATTTCGATATATATGAAATGCATAGAGATAATGTAGAGGTTCCTGTATCAGAGCTTATGGATAGATTAGAACAACATCGTTTAGAAGGAAAAATAAGAACTTACGGGGTTAGTAATTGGTCAAATGAAAGAGTTGAAGAAGCTAATGAATATTGTAAATCAAAAGGATATTTAGGGATTTCAGTAAATAATCCATCTTTCTCTTTAGCGAATGTTAATAAACCAAGATGGGTTGGATGCGTATATGTAGATGCTGATTATGTTAAAAGATGTAATGATGATGGAATCAGTATAGTATCTTGGGGAGCACAAGGTGCAGGATTCTTTGTTCCATTATGGAAAGATATTAATCAAGATGCACCTCAAGATATTAGAGAAGCTTACTTTACAGAAGAAAATTTTGAAAGGCTAAAGAGAGCAGAAGAAATAGCTAAAATAAAGGGTAATGATGTAGAACCAATTAATGTAGCTTTAGCATATGTTATAGATGAAAGAATGGATGTTGCTGCATCAATAGGACCTAGAAAAAAATCAGAACTTCAATCAAGCTTAAAGGCTTTAGATATTATCTTAACATCTGAGGAAATAAAATATTTAGAACTTAAAAGTGATAAATTAAACTAATGATATTTTATAGTAAAATATCAGTGGGATAAAACAAATAAAAAAATATTTAAAAGCAACCTTAAGTTATTTCGACTTAAGGTTGTTTTAGTTATATGGAAACTTTCATAGAAAACGCTTATCAATTACATTCTATAAATACTGTGATTAAAAATAAAAAGTGAGATTTTTAATAAATAAAAATAAAATAATAGCAAAAATTATCTATAAAAAATTGTTAATTAGCAATTGTACATTAATAATTAACATTTTATTCATGGAAAATATGGTAAAATAGATGTATAGAATAAATTTAACGTAAAATAGATAGATTTATAGAGGCTATTAAATATTTAGTTAATTATAAATTATATAATTTATTAAGTTATAATTTTTATAGAAAGGAATGATGTTTATTTGAGTTTAATAATTTCAAAATTTAAGGAGGTTTTATACTCTGTTATTCCAATTGCAGTTATAGTACTTATATTAAATTTTACTTTAACTCCCCTTGAAACACCCTTAATTATTAGGTTTATAATAGGATGTATAGCAATAATTATAGGGCTTTCAATATTCTTAGTTGGAGTAGATATTGGTATAACCCCAATCGGGAACGTTATGGGATCTAAAATGGCAAAATCAAATAAGATACTAGTAGTTATACTTGTTGGATTAGTTTTAGGGTTTGTAATATCTATTGCAGAACCAGATCTGCATATTTTAGCATCTCAAGTAGAAATGGTTACATCAGGGGTTATAGGGAAAGGAATTATATTAGTTATTGTATCTATTGGAATAGCACTTATGCTATCTTTAGGACTTACAAGAATAGTATATAATATTCCGTTATACAAAATATTATCAGTATTATATGGATTTATTTTCATACTTGCTTTGTTTACATCACCAGAATTTTTAGCAATATCATTTGATGCATCAGGAGCAACAACAGGAGCTCTTACGGTGCCATTTATATTAGCTCTTGCTATGGGGGTCTCAACCCTTAAAAAAGATAGTAAATCTTCAGAAAAAGATAGTTTTGGATTAGTAGCAATAGCTTCTACAGGAGCTATTATTGCTGTAATGGCTATGAGTATAATATCAAAGACTGATAAAATAGCAGGAAGCTTAGATATTAATACTACTTCTTCTAATTTAATATTCACACCATTTATAGAAAAAATACCTACTATATCAAAAGAGATATTTATTGCTCTTTTTCCAATAGTATTGATTTTTCTTATATTTCAAAGGCTTTCATTTAATCTTTCAAAAAGATCAGTTAGAAAAGTCTTATTTGGAATATTATTTACGTTTGTAGGACTAGTTATATTCCTAGTTGGTGTAAATGCTGGATTTATGGATGTAGGAACAGCAGTAGGTTACAAAGTAGCTTCTTTAGACAATAAAGCTTATGTAATAATAGTAGGATTTGCATTAGGGTTAGTAACCATATTGGCAGAACCAGCCGTACACGTATTAACTAATCAAATAGAAGACGTTACAAGTGGTTATGTAAAAAGAAATGTTGTTATGCTTACTTTATCAATAGGTGTTGGTATAGCAGTTGGATTATCAATGCTTAGAATAGTAGTTCCTG
>X276_Barnacle_Goose__coassemble_175_pt1 | contig 32932 bp, 32 predicted proteins | sample X276_Barnacle_Goose__metabat2_high_PE_012 | metagenome-assembled genome bin X276_Barnacle_Goose
TATTATTAATTTCAGAGGTTCTTCTTAATAAATCAAATTCTTCATCCTTTAAATTTTTTATTTCTTTTTGTATGCCATTAATATTATATTTAGTTTTTTCTATTTCTTTTTCTAAATAACTAATATTTTCATTTTTTAGTAATTGCTCCTCTATCTTTTCTTCTAGAGCTTTTTTTACTAAATCTTTTTCTTTCATAATTTCTTCAAGAGAATTTTCTAAGGATTTTATTTCTACTATATCTTTGTTAATAATACTCTCAAGATTTTTTATTCTTTCTTTAAATATTTCTATATTATTTGAATTATTATTAACTTCCTCTTTTTTATTATAGTATTCTTGCTTTTGTCTAATGTTTTTATTTTCAATTTCCTCTAAATCAGAATTATATTTTTCTAATCTTTCTTTTTCTAATTTTAATTCTTCCCTTTTTTGATTAAGTTTACTTTTTCTTGAGCTTACTTCAGAATTTATACTATTTAAATCCTCTTCTAGACTCCCAATTTGAAATGTTAATATAGATACCTCTTTCACCTTTAAAGAATCTGCTAATTCCTTATATTTCAAAGCTTTTTCTCTCTCAATTCTTAAAGGTTCAATTCTCTCTTCATAAGTTGATATTATATCTCTAATTCTAACTAGATTTTCCTCAGTATTAGCTAATTTTTTTTCTGCTTCTTCTTTTCTTGTTTTATACTTTACAATTCCAGCAGCTTCCTCTAATAATGCTCTTCTATCTTCTGGTTTTCCACTAAGGATAGCTTCTATTTTACCTTGTCCAATTATGGAATAACCTTCTTTACCTATTCCAGTATCCATAAACAAATTGTTTATATCTTTTAACCTACATTTTTGATTGTTAATTAGATACTCTGTTTCTCCAGATCTAAATATTCTTCTAGTTACCATAACCTCTGAATAATCTGTATCTAAAGCTTCATCGCAATTGTCTAAAACCAATGACACTTGAGCAAGACCTACTGGCTTTCTAAATTGAGTTCCCGCAAAAATAACATCTTCCATTTTGCCACCCCTTAGGGTTTTAACACTTTGCTCTCCAAGCACCCATCTTACGGCATCGGAAATATTACTTTTACCACTTCCATTAGGTCCAACAACAGCTGTAACTCCTTCTTTAAACTTTAACTGAGTTTTATCTGCAAAGGATTTAAACCCTCTAATTTCTATGGATTTTAAAAGCATAGATTTTCTCCTTTAACTATACAAGTGATGCTATTAAACTAACTGAAAAAATAACAGCTAATAAAATAGTTATAATATATATCATCTTTTGTCTTGTTTTTTTCTTCACTTAAATCACTCCTACTCTCATTTTAGTTTATATTAAACCTTAGAAAATATCAATATAAGGTAGGCAAAATTAATTACCTACCTTAGTTTAAAAATTAAACTTTTCAGATTTTTTAATTACCTTCAAATTTAAAGTTCCTCTTTTTAATTTATTATTTTCTATAACTTCAATATTACCTTTATGTTTTTCTTTTAAAGTATTAAAATACGTTTTTTTATCTGCATAAAGTTTACTTAAATCTTTTGAGTTTATTTCAATTAATATATCATCTTCAGATTCAGTGTTTTCTAATATTTTATCACAAATTAAGCTACCTTCTACAAGTTCTCTAAAAGCTGGATGAAAAGGTCCTGCAATTACATCTTTTCCAAGTGTAATAGTATCTGTGGGTTGAAGTCCTATCCTTATAACATTCACATTAGCTTCTTTATATAATTTATAAATTTCCTTTGATATATAGACAGCCTCTTTCACTGTATAAGGTACATATATACCCTTATTATACATATCTTCCATAGGAGTTTCCTTAATTACTAGAGAAGGATATATCCTACATATATCGGGTTTCATTTCAATAGATTTTCTTGCTGTTTCTACATCTTTATTAAAATCATCTCCAGGAAGTCCTGGCATTATTTGATGCCCTAGAGTGAATCCATACTGCTTTATAAGCTTAGAAGCTAAATATACATCTTCTGCACTATGACCTCTCCCAGAAAGCCTTAGAACCTCATTATCTAGTGATTGTACTCCAAGTTCTATTATGTCAACACTATAATCCTTTAAATAATCTAATATATATTTATTTATAGCATCTGGTCTTGTAGACATCCTTATCTTTTGAATATACCCTTTATCTTTGTATTCCTTAGCTACTTTTAATAATTCTTTTTGTTTATTTACATCAATAGCAGTAAATGTTCCTCCAAAAAATGATATTTCTATTGTTGAGTTTTTTCTATTTATAGTTTTTAAATATTCTTCTACAGTTGATCTAACTTCATCTCCAGTTACTTCTTTTTCTAAAGTTCTTGCTATTTTGTCTTGATTACAAAATACACATTGATGAGGACAACCTACATGAGAGATAAATATTGGTATTATATAATGCCTACTCACCATTAACTTCCTCCAATCTCTCTAAGGCAGCCTTGGCAGCATATTGTTCTGATTCTTTTTTACTATAACCTTCTCCGCTTCCAAGTTCTCTATCTTCTATTAATACAGAAGTAAAGAATTTTCTTCTATGAGGTGGACCTTCATATTTTATAAGTTCGTATATAATCGATACTTCTCCTGATTTTTGTAATTCTTCTTGAAGTTTTGTTTTATAATCTAAAACTATATCATTATTAATAGCTTTCTTTATTACTTCATTAAAATGACCTATAATAAAACCTTTTACAAACTCTAAGCCCTTATCTAAGTATATAGCTGCTATTAATGCTTCTACAGCATCTGCAATTATAGATATTCTCTCTCTACCACCTGTAAGTTCTTCACCTCTACTTATTCTAATAAAGTATCCAAGTTTTAATTTTTTTCCTATTTCATAAAGAGAATTTTCACAAACTATAAGACTTCTTATTTTTGTAAGTTCTCCTTCACTTTTTTCTTTATAATTTAAGAATAAATGTTGTGTTATACAAAGTTGCAAAATTGCATCTCCTAAAAATTCAAATCTTTCATTATACTCCTGATCCTTATGTTGATTTGCATAAGAACTATGAGTTAATGCAGTTTTTAAAAGCTTTGATTCGTTAAAAGAGACTCCTATAACCTCTTCTATTTCTTTTACATTAAACTTCCCCATTTTTTACACTCCTTGAAGTTTATTCTTCAATTTGTTTTTTATTAACAATAATTTGTTTCGAACAAATTCAAGAATAAACCAATTTATTAGTAATTCAAAATAAAATCCCGCATTAAAGCGGGATTATACTACTCTTCAATATGATTTTTTAAATATCTAACTACATCTCCAACAGATTTGAAGCCTTCTGCTTCTTCATCTGGGATTTCTGTATCTAATTCATCTTCTAAAGCCATCATAAGTTCAACTAAATCTAATGAATCAGCATTTAAATCATCAACAAAAGAAGAATCCATTGTTATATCGTCTTCTTTAATACTTAATTTGTCTGCAATTATTTCTCTTACTTTTTCGAACAATATAGTTCACCTCCTACATACATCATTTAGATAATATTATATATTATTTCTATAGTCAATATGCATATTAGTAATTTATATATTATTTTGCAATTCTAATTTTATTTTTTCTAAAACTCCATTATCATAAAAGGTTTTAGTTTGCCTTATAGCATGCATAAAAGCTTTCCCATCAGAACTACCATGAGCCTTAACACATATTCCATCTACACCTAAAAATGGTGCTCCACCATATTCCTTATAATCAAATTTCTTTTTCAAGTTTTTAAATACAGGTTTTAATAGTACTGCTCCAATTTTCGATGTAATTCCACTTGATAAAATTTCATCCTTTATCATTTTAAGTAAAGTTGTGGCTACCCCTTCATACATTTTTAATAATGTATTTCCTACAAACCCATCACAAACCAATACATTTACATCACCTTTTGAAGTATCTCTAGGTTCTATATTACCTACAAAATTCAAAGAAGTTTCATCTTTTAGCAATTTATAAGTGTTTTTAGTTAATTCATTTCCCTTTTCTTCTTCTGCTCCTATATTAACAAGACCAATAGAAGGGTTTTCATTACCTAAAACCTCTTGGTAATATACTTTTCCCATTTTAGCAAATTGGACTAAATAGTTTGGTTTACAATCAACATTAGCTCCGGCATCAACTATCATAAAAGTACCATTTTTACCTGGCATAATCGGTGCTAAAGCAGGTCTTTCTACACCTTTTATTCTTCCAACTACTAAAGTACATCCTGCCAAAAATGCTCCTGTACTTCCTGCAGATATTACAGCATCACATTCTTTATCTTTTACTAATTTCAAAGCTTTATAAATACTAGAATCTTTTTTCTTTTTCAAAGCCATAACTGGATGCTCATTTGTAGAAACAACTTCTTTCGCATCTACTATGTTAACTAAACTCTTATCATACGTATATTTTTTTAATTCTTCTTCGATTTTTTCTTTAGGTCCTGTTATATAGTACTCTATGCCATTATACTCTTCTAAAGCTTTTATAACACCTTCTACCACTGCCTTTGGAGCATTATCTCCACCCATTCCATCAATTGCTATTTTCATATTTTACGCCCCTTTGCTTTATATATAAAGAAAAGAAAGTCTTATGACTTTCTTTTTATTCTTCAACTGAAGCAACTACTTCTCTACCTTTATAGAATCCACATTTTTTACAAACTCTGTGAGCTAGTTTCATTTCGTGACATTGTGGACACTCAACTATACCAGGTAAGCTTGCTTTGAAAGTTTGAGATCTTCTTGATCCTCTTTTTGCTCTATATGTTTTTCTAGCTGGATTTCCCATTACTACACCTCCTTATTAGCAAATAACTCTTGTAACTTTGCCAGTCTTAAGTCTACATCATTTGTCCCACATTGACAAGGACCTTGATTAAGATTTTTACCACAACTACAGCAAAGGCCTTTACAGTTATCTGTACAAAGTTTCTTTATAGGTAAGGTTGAAATTATAATACTTTCAACTACATCAGCAATATTTATACTATTGCTGTCTACAAACATAATTTCTTCATCTTGAAGTTCCTTATTATTTGTAAACCTTTCTTCTATATCAATATCTATTGGATAGATAAAGGTCTCTAGGCATCTTGAACAATTTAATTTTAAATTTGTTTTTATGGAAGCTATCAAAGTAAATATTTCATTAACAGATGTAATGCTACCAACTACTTTTATAGTTTCATTAGCTTCTATTCTTTCTCCCTCAAAATTAAGTGGAGTTAACTCATATGTTACATTTATTTCTGCTTTCCTTTTCGTTGATGAAATTAAATCTGAAAGTTGTATAATCATATGTATTACTGCTTATTATAATCCCTTTTTACATTCTTTGTAAAAATAACGAGAGATTTATAAGCTTTTTTCACTCCTTGCATAAATATTTGCCGAATAAACACAATTCATTATATAAAGTGCATGATTAAAAGTCAAGTAATTTGTTATAATTTACTCACTTAGTAATAATGCACTTTAATAACAGTAATTAAAAATCAATTTTATTTTTTAATTAATTCAACTGTATCTCTTGCAATAACTAGTTCTTCATTTGTAGGGATAACAAAAGCTTTAACTTTGCAGCCTTCTTTTGAAATTTCTCTAACTTTTCCTCTAACCTTATTTCTTTCAGTATCACATTCAACACCTAAGAATTCAAGACCTTTAAGGATTGATTCTCTTGTTTCAGGTCCATTTTCTCCAACTCCAGCAGTAAATACAATTGCATCTACTCCGCCCATTATTGCTGCATAAGAACCTATAGTTGCTCTTACTTTATACTCGAAAATTTTAAGTGCAAGTTTTGCTCTATAAACATCTTCTTTAAAAGCAGCATCTTCGATGTCTCTAAAGTCTGAGCTTATGCCTGAAATTCCAAGTACTCCTGATTTTTTATTTAATAAATTATCTATTTCATCTGCATTTAAACCTTCTTCTTTCATTAAGAAAGGTATTATAGCTGGGTCAATATTTCCTGATCTTGTTCCCATTGCTACCCCTTCAAGAGGCGTGAATCCCATTGATGTATCAACTGATTCTCCATTTTTTACAGCACAAATACTTGAACCATTTCCTAAATGGCACGTAATTATTTTTAAATCTTTTATATCTTTTCCCATAACTTCTGCTGCTTTTTGTGAAACATATTTATGAGATGTTCCATGGAATCCATATTTTCTTATTCCATGCTTTTTATATAATTCATATGGAAGAGCATAAAGATATGCTTCTTCTGGCATTGTGCTATGGAATGCATTATCAAATACAGCTACCATTGGTGTATTTGGCATAAGCTCTTCACAAGCTTCAATACCTATCATATTTGCTGGATTATGAAGAGGAGCTAGTTTAAAGCATTTCTTTATGTAATCTTTAACTTCTTCATTAACAACTACAGAATTTTTAAATTTCTCTCCACCATGAACAATTCTATGTCCTACAGCTGAAATTTCATCCATTGATGAAATAACACCATTAACTTCATCTACTAATGACTCTAAAACTAATTTTATAGCCACTTTATGATCATTCATTGGCTTTTTAACTATATATTTTTCTCTTCCTTCAACCTTTTGAGTTAAAACAGAGCCTTCTATTCCTATTCTTTCTACTAATCCTTGTGCTAATGACTCTTCATTAGCCATATCAATTAATTGATATTTTAAAGATGAACTACCACAGTTGATAACTAAAACTTTCATTTATTGTATCCTCCTATAAGTTTATTATTTTTGAGCTTGCGCTTGAACAGCTGTTAAAGCAACAACATTAACTATATCATCAGAACTACATCCTCTTGATAAGTCATTTATCGGTTTAGCAAAACCTTGGCACATAGGTCCAATAGCTTCTGCATTAGCAAATCTTTGTACTAATTTATATCCAATATTTCCACTTTGTAAATCTGGGAATATTAATACATTAGCCTTACCTGCTACTTTACTATTTGGTGCTTTTTGACTTGCAACACTTTCAACTATTGCAGCGTCTAATTGCATTTCGCCATCTATTGCTAAGTCTGGTCTTAAGCTTTGAGCAATTTTTGTAGCCTCTCTAACTTTATCTACCATTTCATGATTTGCACTTCCCATTGTTGAGAAAGAAAGCATTGCAACTCTTGGTTCCATATTGCAAAGGTTCTTAGCTGTATCAGCTGTAGCAATAGCTATAGCTGCTAATTGTTCTGCTGTAGGATTTGGATTAACAGCACAGTCAGAGAATAATAACATTCCCTCTTCTCCATACTTTGATCCTGGTACCATCATTATAAAGAAACTTGAAACAACAGAAACTCCAGGTGCTGTTTTAATAATTTGTAAACCTGGTCTTAAAAGATCTCCTGTTGTATGAACAGCTCCTGATACCATACCATCAGCATCATTTTCCTTAACCATCATAGTTCCAAAGTATAATGGATCTCTAATGATTTTTTCTGCCTTTTCTAGAGTCATTCCTTTATTTTTTCTAAGTTCATAGAATCCATTGATATAATCACTTAATTTTTCTGAAGATTTTGGATCTACAACTTCTATACCTTCAAGGTTTACCCCTAATTTATTAGCTTTCTCGTTAATTTCTTCAGTATCGCCAACTAAAATAGGGTAAGCTAATCCTAGCTCTTTAATTTTTTGAGCTGCAACTAAATTTCTTTCTTCATTACCTTCCGGTAGAACGATTCTTTTTTTATCCGCTTTTGCAGCTTCCCATAACTTATTCATAAGTTCCATAATAATTAACTCCTTTCAAAAAGATAGGGACTTTGTCACACATATTAATATACTCCTAATCACCTATGTTTTTCAACATAAAATTAACCAAATATTTAATTCTTTATATTCTAAATATTCAGAAAATTATAATTACATAAATTTTAATCTTTTTTTTATTTTTATTTTCCCTTTATGTTATACTATTTTTATATTTATTTAAAAGGAGTTTGTTTATGAATATCACAGGTATAATTACAGAATATAACCCTTTTCATAAAGGTCATTTATATCATTTAAATTCTTCTATTAATTTAACTAATTCTGAAGGTACAGTTTGTATTATGAGTGGTAATTTTGTTCAAAGAGGTGGTCCAGCTTTAGTTGATAAATGGACTAGAACAAAGATGGCTTTAGATAATGGTGTTGATTTAGTTATTGAATTACCAACCTTTTACGCTTTATCTTCGGCAGAGTTTTTTGCTAAAGGTTCAATTAAAATTTTAGATTCTCTTGGCGTTGTTGATAGTATTTTTTTTGGAAGTGAATGTGGAAATATTGATAGCCTTTCTTTAATTTCAAAAACTTTACTAGAAGAAACACCTCAATTTAAAACTTATTTAAAAGAAAACTTAAATTTAGGAATTACATATGCAAAAGCAAGAGAAATGACTTTAATTAAAGTACTAGAAAATTATAATTTAACTGATATATTAAATAATTCTAATAATATTTTAGGTATTGAATATATTAAAAATTTAATGAAAATAAATAGTTCTATAAAACCTGTAACTTTTAAAAGAGAAGGTTCTAAATATAATGATAAAGTTTTAAATAATGATTTTTCTTCAGCTACGAGTATAAGGAAAAGTTTAAAAGAAAATAAATCTTTAGAGGATTTAGAAAGATATTTACCTAAAAGTAGCTATGAAATATTGTTAGATTATAAAAATAATAATAAAGAATATACTTTTGAAGATTCTATGTTTGATTATATTAAATATAGACTTATTTCTAAATCCATTAATTTTAATAATATATTTGAAATTAAAGAAGGTTTAGATAATAAACTTTTAAAGGAAATTTACAATAGTAATTCTTATAATGAATTGTTGCTAAATGTTAAAAGTAAAAGATATACTTATACCAAAATATCAAGAATTTTAACTCAAATTTTTTTGAATTTCGATAAATATTCTTTTGAAGAATTAAGTAAAGATGAGTATCTTTATGCAAGAGTTCTTGGTTTTAATAATATTGGACAAAAAATATTAAAAAACATTAAAAAGAATTCTTCTATTCCAATAATTACTAAAGTTAATAATAAAGATATTAATCCTCTTCTTAATCTAGATATTGAAAGTACAGCCTTATATTCCTTACTTAATCCTTGTATAGATCCTAAGGCCGATTATTTAAACTCTCCAATAATAAAATTATAAAAATATTTATAGAGTATTTTTAAATTTTCTAAAGAGTATTAAAAGATTAATATTAGAAAGTCATAGGCATATAAATACTATATAGGAGGTTAATTTTATGTTTAGTATTTATATTTTATGGCTTTTAATTTTTTTATTAGTAATTCTACTTTTCAAACTTTTAAATTTAAAAAAGAATTATTTAATCTGTTTATTAATAACTGTTTTTATAGTGCTTTTTGTTGTTAATTTGGACTTAGCTATGAAAGCTGCTGTAGATGGAGTAAAACTTGTAATAGTGGCTATTTTACCCACTACCTTTCCTTTTAGTGTAATCTGCAACCTATTGGTTTGTTATGATGGGATTTCTCTTTACTCTAAATTTTTAGGACCATTATTTTGTAAACCATTAGGTCTTTCTAAAAACTGTTCTTTTCCCTTATCAGCAAGCTTTTTATGTGGCTACCCATTAGGAGCAAAATATTGTTATGACAGTTATGATCTTGGGTATATTAACAAAAGTGAATATGAAAGACTTCTTAATATCGCTACTAACGCTGGTCCTATTTTTATATTAGGTGCTATTTCTATATCTATGTTAAATGATATTAAATTAGGCTATATTCTTCTTATAGCTAATTATTTATCAATATTGATAATAGGTTTTTTCACAAAAAAAAAGGATTATAAATCCAAGATAATTTTAAAAGAGCCTAATATAAACAATGAAGTTTTTGGTACAAATTTAAAAAAATCTATTGATGATGCCTTATCTACAACCTTAAATGTAGGAGCCTTTGTTATTTTATTTTCTGTTGTTATTGCAATAATTGAAAATAGTTCAAGTTTTACAACTTTTATTACTACCTTAGAAAACTTAATAAATCTTCCTAAAGGAATATTATATAATTTAATTTTGGGAAGCATTGAATTTACTAACGGTTGCAAATTAATTTCTACCTCTAATTTATCAATACACTTAAAACTTAGTTTAATAAGCTTTATTTTATCTTTTTCTAGTTTATCTGTTATAGGTCAAGTATCATCTATAATAAGCAAAAGTAACCCTAATATGAAAAAATATATATTTTATAAATTCATACAAGGGCTTATAAGCTTTTTTATAACTTTTATATCAAGTAATTTATTATTAAAGTCCTATAGCGTATCTACAAATCCTATAGGTAATTTCCCAAATTTAAACATAATATACAAGCTATTTTTTCCAATATTTATTTTTATGATTATATCGTTATTATTCCAAATGTTATATTGCAAATATAAAAAATTACATTCCTCTAAGTTCTGATATATTTTCTTTTATTTTAGTTCCTGTTTCCGACATATTTTTATCTATTTCTTTAGCTACCATTTCAAAAGATTTTTGCATACTTTGGATTAAAAAATCTCTTTTTTCTGCAATTTCTTTATCAAGAGCAGCTAAAATTTCTGTAGAGTACTCTCTAGATCCTAATCTAATTGCCTTAGAATCTCTTTGAGCTAAGGCAATTATTTCATCTGCTCTAACTCTTGCTTCTTTAACCAACTCATGATTTTCTACATTTCTCTTCATTATTTCAAGTGTATCTTTTTTAACATTATCATATTCTTTTTGAGCATCTTTAAGAATCCTATCTTTTTCATTCACAACCCATTGTGCTTTTTTTAATTGATCAGGTAAACTATTTATTATTTGGTCTATTACTTCTAAAAATTCCTTTTTATCAATAACACTTTTACCCGTAATAGGAACCTTTGGTGCCGTTTCAACTATATCTTCTAAATATTCTAAAAGTTCTATTACATTATCTTCTATTTTCTCCATACCTCTTCCCCCTAGATTATCTGTTTAAATTTATTTTCTATTTCATTAATTAATTCTAATGGTACAAGACCTTCTATACTTCCTCCAAATTTAGCAACCTGTTTTACTGATGATGAACTTACATAAGAATATGCTGAGGATGTCATCATAAATACTGTTTCTATATCAGGATCTAATTTTGAATTCATAAGAGCCATTTGAAACTCATACTCAAAATCTGCTACTGTTCTTAACCCCTTTAATATAACCTTTGAATTATTAATTTTAGCAAAATCAACTAATAATCCTTCAAAACTTATTACTTCAACATTTTTTAAATCTTTTGTTACCTTTTTTATTAAATCTACTCTTTCCTCAATAGAAAATAAAGATTTTTTATCTACATTTATAAGTACTGCAACTATTAATTTATCATATATCTTTGATCCTCTTGTTATTATATCTAAATGACCATTAGTTATAGGATCAAAACTTCCTGGATATACTGCTATATTCATATCTTTCACCTATTTATTTACCTTCGTATTTATAAAAACACACTGTTGTGTTTCCATACTTTCTGCTTTTAGTTAATTTTATTTCTTTGTAACCTTCATAAATTTCCTCAATTGAATCAATTTTAGTAACTATAATTCCTTCTTTATCAAGAAGTCCATTTTCTTCAATTATTTTCATAGCCTCTGGTATCATTTCTTTACAATAAGGTGGATCTATAAAAATAATATTAAATACTAACCCCTTCTTATTAAACAACTCTAAAGCCTCATAGGCATCCATATTTAAAGATGTACATTCTTTTTCTAATTTTAAATTTATAATATTTTCTTTAAGTAATGGATAAGTTGTATTACTTTTATCTATTAAATATACCTCTTTTGCTCCTCTACTTGCAGTCTCAAGTCCAAGACTTCCTGTACCTGCAAATAAATCTAAAGCTACAGCATCAATAATATATCCTTGAATGGTGCTAAACATAGCTTCTTTGACTCTATCTAAAGTAGGTCTCGTTTCTAATGTAGGTGGAGATAATAATTTTCTCCCCTTCGCTTTACCTGCTATTATTCTCATGTGCTTTCCTCCCTAGGTGTTGTCATTACTAATTCTAACATATTAAATCTTCTTATACAATTTTTTTAATTAAAACAAATATATCGACTCCATCTATCAATAGATTTCCCTATATTATTACATAATTCCATATCTTTTTTCTCATCGGAATTTATAAGTTTTATTGCCTCTTGTCTTGCGCACTTTAAAATATCTATATCTTCATAAATATCTGCTAATACTAACCCCAAATCTCCACTTTGTTTTAATCCAAACATTTCTCCAGCACCTCTTATTTTAAGATCTTGTTCTGAAATATAAAAACCATCTGTTGATTCTATCATTATCTCCATTCTTTTTTTAGTTTTCTCACTTTTAGCATTCCCAACTAATATGCAATAAGATTCATATATTCCTCTTCCAACTCTACCTCTTAATTGATGAAGTTGTGCCAAACCAAATCTTTCAGAATTTTCTATTATCATCAAGGAAGCATTAGGTACATTTACTCCTACTTCTATAACTGTTGTTGAAATTATAACCTTAGTCTTATTATCTTTAAACCTATTTATTACTTCATCCTTTTCTTTAGGTTTCATTTTTCCATGAAGAATTTCTACTTCTATATCTTTAAAAACATTACTTTTTAATTCTTCATAAAGTATTTCAACCGAATTTAAATTCATCTTTTCATTCTCTTCAATCAAAGGACAAACTATATAGACCTGTCTTCCTTTTTTTATTTCTTCTAAAGCAAAATCATAAACAAGATGTTTATCTTCTTCACTATAAAATTTAGTTTCAATTTTTTTTCTTCCTGGAGGAAGTTTATCAATTGAAGACACATCTAAATCCGAATACATGCATAATGCCAAAGTTCTTGGTATTGGTGTAGCTGTCATTACTAGAACATCCGGTCTTCTTCCTTTGTTTATAAGTTTATTTCTTTGTTCAACTCCAAACCTATGCTGCTCATCTGTAATAGCAAGACCTAAGTTAACAAAATTAACATCTTCTTGTATTAGAGCATGAGTTCCTATAACAATTATATTATCACCATTAGCTATTCTTTCTTTAATTCTAAGTTTTTCTTTATTTGGAGTACTTCCTGTTAAAAGTTCTACTTCTATGTCAAATTCTTTAAGAATTTTCTTTGTTTCTTCATAATGTTGATTGGCAAGAATTTCTGTTGGAACCATTAAAGTAGCTTGATATCCGTTTTTCACAACATTAAACATAGCTATAATAGCTACTATAGTCTTTCCACTTCCTACATCTCCTTGTACTAACCTATTCATAGGATAAATACTTTTTTGATCTCTTAATATTTCTCTAACAACTTTACTTTGAGCTTCTGTTAAAGTAAAAGGAAGTGATTCTTTTAAAGCGGTTAAATCTTTATGCCAATAAAAAGATATTCCTTCTTTCCTTCTAAGTTTACTTTTTAATAGTAATAATTTCATAGAATAAGTGAAAAGCTCTTGGAATTTTAATCGCTCTAAAGATTTATCCAAATATTTTTTTTCTTTTGGAAAATGAATTTCTCTTATTGCTGTATCTAAATCTAAAAGGTTATACTTCTTTATTATATCCTCTGGTAATATTTCTTCTATATAAATACTATCTAGAACTTGATTTATAAGCTTCGGGAGCATTTTATCTGATATATCACCCTTTAATGAATACCTCGGAATAATTTCACTTTCCTTAGCATCTTTGCATCCTATTATAGGATTAACAACTTCTAAGATCTTACCTACCTTTTTAAATTTTCCTACAAGTTCATAACTTTCATTAATTCTAAAAGTATTTTTTATGTATCTTTGATTGAACCATTTCCCTAACACTATATTTCCCTTATAATCAAATTTTACAGTTGATAATATTTTGCCTGTTTTTGTTTTAATATCTCTATCATAACCTATTACTCTACAAGATAGGATTTGTTTTTCCTCTTCATTTATTTCATTAAACTCTGTATTTCCTTTTAAATATTCATAATCCCTTGGAAAATATAAAAGCAAGTCATAAACTGTAAATATTCCACATTTATTAAGTTTTTCTGTTAGTTTTGGCCCGACTCCTTTAAGATAAGATATTTCCATTGATATATTCATTTTTTCACCTCAATATTCAATCAAATCTATTTTTTCATACGAAACTTTACACTATCTTAATTTAATAATATTAAAGCACAAGTCTACTATCTTTGTAAATAAAGTAGTAAACTTGTGCTTATTTTTATTAGAAAATTATAAAAATGTTATCTTGTTAATAACTTTTTTATACTTTCAATTCTTCAGTTTAATAGTAAACATATAATGGTTTGTGATGACTTTGAAACAAATAATTATATGTTCACATTTTTTATTATTCTACTGAAATTAAGAAGTAATAAAGTGGTTGAGCTCCTCTATAGCATTGAACATCTAAATCTCCATACTTGGCTTCTATTTTAGATGTAAATTCTTCAGCTTCTTCTTCTGATACATCAAAACCATAGAAAATAGTTATTAGTTCACTATCTTCATCTATCATTTCATCAATTACTTCTTCTGAAACATCACAGTAAGACGTTCCAACTTTCTTTATCTTTCCTTCAATTAATCCTAAAATATTTCCTTCTTTTATTTCAATACCATCCATTTCAGTATCTCTAACTGCATAAGTTATAGAACCTGTTTTAACAGTTTCTTTAGCTTCATTTAGATTTTCAAAATTATCTTCTACTGAATCTTCAGGATTAAACATTGTTATACATGTTATTCCTTGTGGAATTGTTGTAGTTGGAATTACTCTAACATCTTTTTCTGAAATTTCTGCAGCTTGATTAGCTGACATTATTATGTTTTTATTATTTGGAAGAACAAATATATGTTCAGCATTTAATTTAGAAATACAATCTAATATATCTTGAGTTGATGGATTCATTGTTTGACCACCTTCAATAACAGAATCTACTCCTAAATCTTTAAATATATTGCTAATTCCATCTCCCATTGCTACAGATATAAAGGCATATTTTTTACTTTCTTCTTCAACTGCAGCTTCTCCCTCAAGGATAATAGAGTTATTAACATTAGCTTCTTTATATTCTTCTTTACTTAAAAGAACCTCTCTATGTTCTTCTCTCATATTATCAATTTTAATTTTAGATAATTCTCCAAGTTTTACAGCTTTAGCTAAAACTTTTCCTGGATCATTTGTATGAATATGAACTTTTATTACATCTTCATAACCAACAACTATTTGAGAATCTCCCATAGGAGTTATTTCTTCTCTAAATTTCTCTGCTTTATTTGCATCTGCTAAAATAATAAATTCTGTACAATATCCAAATTTAATATCAAAATCTTCAGTTCCTTCAGCTCCTTGAGCTTTTGCAATAGCAGGCTTAATATCTTTTATTTCTGCTTTAATATCATTCTTTAAAGCTTCATACATTCCATTTAATATAATATAAAGTCCCATACCACCTGAATCTACAACCTTAGCCTTTTTTAAAGCTGGTAATAGCTCTGGAGTTTTATCAAGCATTATTTTTGCTTCATTAACTATATCTTCTAATAAATCTAAAATGTTTGTAGAATCTGAATTAATAGCTCCATCAGCTGCTGCTCTAACAACAGATAATATAGTACCCTCAGTTGGTCTCATAACAGCTTTATAAGCTGCATTGCTACCTTCTTTTAAAGCTATTGCAAATTCAACTGTATCTACTTCTTCTTTTCCTTCTAATCCCTTTGAAATTCCTCTTAAAATTTGAGATAATATAACTCCTGAATTACCTCTAGCTCCCATTAAGGCACCCTTAGCTAATTTCTTTGATGTATCTCCTATAGAAGATGAATTTAGTCCTTCTATTTCTTTAACTGCAGCTTTAAAAGTCGCTGACATATTAGTACCTGTATCTCCATCTGGAACCGGGAATACATTTAGTGAATTTACATATTCACTTTGTTCTAGTAATCTATTGCTACCATTAACAGCCATATTATAAAAGTCATGGCCATTTATTTTCTGATATTTCATCTTTTTACCTCCTAGACTCTTACCGCTTGAACATTTACTGTAACAGATGAAACTTTTAATCCAGTAAAGTTTTCAACGCTATAACGTACCTTTTGAATTATATTGTCAGCAATTACAGAAATTTTTGTTCCGTATTCTACCATAACATATAATTCTATTAATAATTTATCTTCATTAAATTTTAGTTTTACACCCTTACTTAAGTTTTCAATTCTCATTAATTCCCATAAGCCTTCAGTTGCATTCTTGGATACCATACCAACTACTCCATAGCATTCCATTGTTGAAAGTCCAACAATCTTCGCAAGTACCTCTTCAGAATATTGAATATGTCCAAGTTCCTTTGAATATCCTACCATATAGAATCCTCCTTATAATTTCCTTATATTATATTTTATATTAATTATCTTCAATATTCAAGTGAATATTATATACCTATTATATGATAAAATAGCTTTAAATAGCTATAATTTATGGATTTAAAAGTTTTTTTAGTTTTTTAACATTTTCTATTGCATTTATTATACTACCTATGCTACAATTTAATCTGTCCTATTGAAGAGAATTTATCTTCAAAAACAAGGAGGTGTTTTCAAGTGGCAAGAAGATGCGAATTATGTAACAAAGGGGTAGTAGCTGGAACACAATACTCCCACTCACATCGTCAATCAAAGAGAACTTGGGCTCCTAACATAAAGAGAGTAAAGGCTTTAGTTAATGGAACACCAAAAACAGTTCATGTATGTACAAGATGCCTTAGATCAGGTAAGGTTCAAAGAGCTATATAAGTTCAAATAAAAAATGCAATTGTAATAGCAATTGCATTTTTTTGTTTTTATAATATTTTTCCTATGTATTAATTTATCTTTTTTTTCTTCTGAAAAATTTAATACAATTGGATAAGAATTTTGGTAATTTTATTGCTATTATCTTCATATTTATTCCTCCTAAAAAAAATTCACTCACCTTCTATATATACTATGCAGATATATTAGATGAGTGAACAATTTTTAATCTTTCGAATAAAAAATAATTAATTTACCTTTATCAAAGGTAATTTCAATGTCTTTACCTATAAATTCATTAGATGTTGTAATTCCATCTCCTAAAAGAAGGTTGTAATTACTAAGTTCATATTTCGATCCTTTAATACTAAGATTTTCTACTACCTCTGAATAAGCATGAAAAGATACTATATCACCTTTATTACCTTTTATTTTCAAACTCTTATCCGTTAAAAATATTTTATTATATTCATCTATAATTTCTACTCTAACAGAGTTTTTAAGCCCTAATAACATAAGTCCTAAATTACTAAGAACATGATCTATTCTAGTCCCAGTAGCTCCTAAAATGTAAATTTCTTTAGCACCTTCTGTTATAGCTAAATCTATAGCTATTTTTGTATCTGTATCATCTTTTTCTCTTTTATATTTATTTTCTTTGACTCCTAGTTCTTCAAAATAATTTAAGGTTTCCTTATTTACAGAATCAAAGTCTCCCAAAATATAATCTGGTTTTATATTTGCCTTATATAAGGAATCGCATCCCTTATCAGCACCAATAATTAGGCTAGCTTTTTTAGAGTATTTATAAAGAAGCTCTAAACTTGGTGGATTTCCTCCTGTAACTACTAAAGCTTTCATTCTTACGCCTCTCTAATGGCTTTTATATTTTCCTTTAGCTGTCCATCTTTAAATACTGCTGAACCAGCAACTAAAACATTAGCACCAGCATTTTTTATAGCTTGTGCATTATTTACATCTACTCCACCATCTACTTCTATTAATAAATCTTTATTATCTTTAGCCATTTCTTTTACTTCTTTTATCTTATCTATTGAATAAGATATAAATTTTTGTCCACCAAATCCTGGATTTACTGACATTATTAAAACTAAATCTAATTTATTTATAATATTTTTAAGTACAAAAGTTGGTGTTCCTGGATTTAAAGAAACTCCTGCCTTTACCCCTTTTGATTTTATATATTCTATAGCTCTATCTATATGTTTCTCAGCTTCATAATGAATAGTTATTATATCAGCACCAGCTTCTATAAAATCATCTATATATCTAGAAGGATTTTCTATCATTAAATGAACATCAAAAACTTTATCAGTCTTATCTCTTATTGATTTAATCACTGGAAGACCAATACTTATATTAGGAACAAAATTACCATCCATTACATCTATGTGGATTAAATCTGCTCCAGCTTTATCTAATGCTATTATATCTTCCCCTAACCTTGAAAAATCTGCTGATAAAATTGAAGGTGATATTTTTACCATTTATTTTTTCTCCCCTCTGCTTCTTCTAATATTCTTATATAGAAATTATATCTATATTCATTTATTTTCCCTTTTGAAAGTGCATTTTTAACTGCGCATTCCGGTTCTTTATTATGTAAGCATCCTCTAAATTTGCAATTTGAATTATATTCTTCAAACTCTGGAAAACAAAATTTAATTTCATCCTTTTCCATAAAATCTATACCTATATTAGAAAATCCAGGACTATCTACTAAATAACCATTTTCTATCTCTATAAGTTCACTATGTCTAGTAGTATGCTTACCTCTTCCTATTTTCTCTGATACTACACCCGTTTCCATATGAGTTCTATTTATTAAAGTATTTATAAGAGTTGACTTTCCTGCACCAGAAGGACCACATAAAACAGTAACGTTTCCTTTTAGTCTTTCTTTTAGTAAGTCTATTCCTTCTCCTTTTTTAGCATTTATAAATAATACATCATATCCTATATCATTAATTTTCTTTTTAACTTCTTCTCTCTCTTCTTCTGAAGCTAAGTCTCTTTTATTTAAACATACTATAGATTTAATATTGTTATATTCACAGATCATTAAAAATCTATTTAATAAATCATAATTTAAATCTGGATTTTTAATTGCAAACACAACAAAAGCTTGAGTCACGTTGGAAACCATTGGTCTTACAAGCTCAGAAGATCTATCTAGTATATCTTCAATAACTCCCTTACCATTATCAACTTCAATTATAACGTTATCTCCAACCATAGGCTTAATATCTTTATGCCTAAACTTTCCTCTTGCCTTACACTCTATTATACCTTCTGTTGTTTTTACATAGTAAAATCCACCTATGCCTTTTACTATCTTTCCTTCCATAATACCTCCAAATAATTTTTTTCTATCTATTTATAATAAACAGATTTCTAAATAAATTGCAATTGTTTTTAAAATAAAAATCAGCCTAAGCTGATTTTTATTTTTTTTATTCGGTTGGTTTTGTTTCATCTGGTTTTGTTTCATCTGGTTTTGTTTCAGTAGGCTTTGTTTCTTCTTCTACAGGAGGAGTATCCTTTTTAGTTTTTATTATTACAGTTCCACTTTCTTTTACCTTTTCAGTAAAAGATACAACTATAGCATCATCATCTTCCGGTCCATCAATTTGCACATTTAATCCTTGAGCATCTATTCTAACTTTTGCTTCGAATAAACTTTGACCAATTTTAACTCCAAGACTACTAACATCTATTTCTTTCTCTTCAAATTTACCTACTTTTATTGTAACAGGTGTACCCTCTTCAACTTTCTTTTCTGAAAGTGATTGTTCCAATATAATACCATCTTGTGATTTTTCATTTGTTACTTTATATTCTATCTGAACAACAAGTCTTTTTTCTTCTAAAATACCTTTTCCTTCACTTTCGGTTTTACCAATAACTGAAGGTACATCAACAAGCTTAATTTCAGGTCCCTTACTTACTACTATTTTAATTTCAGTATCTTTTTTAATTTCAGTATCTGCCTTAGGACTTTGATTTATTAGGTATCCTACTTCAACAGTATCATTATATTCTTCTATTATTTTATAATTAGTAAAACCTTGACCACTTAATATTTGGTCTATACTAACTTTTGAATACCCTCTAAAATCATACATTTTAAAAGTTTCTTCGCCACCAGATACTATAACATTAACAATAGAACCTTTTTTTACCTTAGTTCCTTCTTTAGGTTCTACCTTAAGTATTGTATCTTCTTCTTTATCACTTATTTCAGTACCTACAACTCTAATTTCAAGACCTAAATCTTTTAATATTTTTGTAGCTTCATCAATATTTATACCAATTATATTACTTGGTATTTCTATTTCCTTATTTACAGTTCCTCCAGAAGCCATTACATATCCTATACTTCCAAGAATTAATACTCCAATTATAATAGCTACCACCATAAGAATTTTCTTTATAAAATTTTTATTATTCTTAGGCTTTCTCTTTTTAAAATCTTCATCAATATCATCATCTTCTTCATAATCATCATCATCTTCTTCGTAATCATCATCTTCATATTCTTCTTCATGATTGCTATCTTTAGAAGATGTTTTTATATCTTGATTAATCGGAGTCATTATTATAGTTCTTTGATCCTCTTCTTGAGCTCTTACTCCTATAATAACATCTGGATTATCTTTGATTTTATTTAAATCCTGAATCATTTCTTTTATGTTTTGATATCTATTAATAGTTTCTTTTTCCATCGCTTTTAATATAAGTTTATTTAAACTATCTGGAATTGAAGTATTAATGTTTTTAGGAGGTATTGGCTTTTCTTGCAGATGTTTAAGGGCTACACTAACTGGAGAATCCCCTTCAAAAGGAAGAATTCCTGTAACCATTTCATACAAAACAATTCCAAAAGAATATATATCAGATCTGAAATCTGTATAACTACCTTTTGCTTGTTCAGGTGATAAATAATGAGCTGAACCTATAACACTAGTAGTGTTAATAATAGTTTGAGAATCAACAGATTTCGCTATCCCAAAATCTGTAACCTTAATTTCTCCAGATTCAGTAACTAATATATTTTGTGGTTTTATATCTCTATGAATTATATTATTCTTATGTGCACATTCTAAAGCCTTTGCAATCTGAAGTGCTATATTAATTGTTGTATTAAAACTTAATTTACCTTTAAATTGTATAAGCTCTTTCAATGTTTTCCCATTAATATATTCCATAACTATATAATCTATATTATCCTGATTTCCTACATCCAAAACATTTACTATATTAGCATCTGATAAATTTGCTATAGCAGTGGCTTCTCTTTTAAATTTTTGAGAGATCTCTTCATTATCTGCAAACTGGCTCTTAAGTATTTTAACAGCAACATTTCTATTTAACTTATTACATCTTGCTTTATAAACTTCAGACATTCCACCTTCTCCTACTTTTTCAAGTAGTTCATATCTTCCACCAAGTATTAATCCTATCATTTTACACCTCTTTTCCTAATAACATTACTGTTATATTATCTCTTCCACCATTACGTTTAGCTCTATCAACTAATTTATCACAAACCTGTTGAATATCACAATTATAAATTAATTCTAGTAGCTCTTTTTCCAAATCAACATCATTTGTAAGACCATCACTACATAGAAGAATATACTCATAATCATCTTTATTTAGGTTGTATATATCTATTTCTACTTCTTTCCCTGTACCTATAGCTCTTGTAATAACATTTTTTTGAGGATGATTTATAGCTTGTTCTTTTGATATACTACCTGCATCAAGGAGCTCTTGAACTAAAGAGTGGTCCTTTGTAATTTTGTAAACTCTATTATCCTTTATAATAAAACAAGAACTATCCCCTACATTTGCTATTTGTATTCCTATAGTTGTTACTAAACAAGCTACTATTGTAGTTCCCATCCCTGTATATTCTTCACTCTTATAGGCTAAAGTATAAACTTTTTTATTAGCATGTTCTATAGATTCTTTTAAAGTCTCTTCTGAAATTCCATCTTTAATTTTGGATTTTATATAATTTATAATAGAATTAGTTGCAATTTTACTAGCAATTTCTCCAGCATTATGTCCACCCATTCCATCAGCAACTACGTATATCTTAACTTTATCCTCTTCATAAAATCCTGCATAATCTTCATTTAATTTCCTTATATTTCCCAAATCACTCTTTACACCAACCATTAATAACAACCCCCTACTTTTTATCTACTAAGAAATCTCTCCTTAATTGACCGCATGCTGCATTAATATCACTACCCATTTCTCTTCTAACTGTTACTTCTATTCCATGTTGTTTTAGAATTCTCTCAAAATTTTCAATAGTTTCTTTAGATGGTCTCTTTAATGTATTTTCCTTTATTTCATTAACAGGAATTAAATTTACATGACAAAGTCTACCTTTTAATAATTTAGCTAAGTCACTAGCATCTAAAGCTCCATCATTTATTCCTGAAACTAATGAATATTCGAAACTTATACGTCTTTTAGTTTTTTCTCCATAATAATCGCAGGCTTCTAATATTTCCTTTATTGAATACTTATTTGCTATAGGCATAATAATTCTTCTTTTCTCATCACTTGTTGCATGAAGAGAAATAGCTAAAGTTATACTATATCCTTTATCTGCTAGGTCATATATTTGCGGTACTAATCCACAAGTAGATACTGTAATATGTCTTTGTCCTATGTTAAGACCATATTCTGCATTTACTAAATCTAAGAATTTTGTTACATTGTCAAAGTTATCTAAAGGTTCTCCACTTCCCATTAAAACTATATTCGATATTCTTTCTCCTGTTATATTTTGAGATAAAATAACTTGTGCTAATATTTCTCCAGCAGTTAAATTTCTCACTCTTCCATCTAAAGTAGAAGCGCAGAATTTACATCCCATTCTGCAGCCTACTTGAGTTGATACACAGATTGAATTTCCATGCTTATATTTCATAATAACACTTTCTATAATGTTTCCATCTTCAAAAGCAAAAAGAAACTTCTTTGTGCCATCTATAGTTGATTCAAATTCATGAACTATTTTAGGAAGTCCAATATAGAAATTATCCTTTAACTTTTGAATAGTAGTCTTAGATAAATTTTTCATATTATCAAATTCAAAAACACCATTATATATCCATGAGAAAACTTGCTTTGCTCTAAAGCTACTTTCTCCATTTTCTTTCATCCATGCTGTTATTTCTTCTAATGTATAATCTAGTATATTCATCATTTATATCACCTATTTCATTTTCTTTATTTTAGCCATAAAGAATCCATCCATAGAGTCATTTGGTAATATTGTTAGTGTTCCATTATCATTGTATATAAAATTGTTATTTTTTCCTAAATAAATCTTTTCAATTTTTGCATCTTTATGCTTTGATAAGAACCATTCTACATTTTCTTCATTTTCTTCTTTATTTAATGTACACGTTGCATAAACCATAGTACCATCAGGTCTTAGGTATTCCCATGCATTTTCCATTATATCTCTTTGGATAGGAACTAAATCTTTTAATTCTTGTCTTGTTTTATTCCATTTGATTTCTGGTTTTTTTCTTATTATTCCAAGTCCAGAACATGGAACATCTATTAATATTTTATTAGCAAAACATACATATTTAGAATTTAATTTAGTTGCATCCATAGTTTCTAATTCAACATTTGTTAATCCTAGTCTATCAAGATTTTCCTTAATTAAATTTAACTTATGTTCATGTAAATCAAATCCATAAACCTTACCTTTATTACCTAGTAGTTCTGCTATATGAGTTGTTTTTCCTCCTGGCGCTGCACATAAATCTAGTACTGTATCTGACTCTTGTAAATCAAGTAAAGTTGATACTAACATAGCACTTTCATCTTGAACAGTAATTAAACCATCTCTAAATACTTCATTTGATTCTAAGCCTTTTCCACCATTTATTGAAATAGCTTCTGGACACGCATATCCTTCTTCTATGTCATAACCTATTTCTTCAAGTTTAGTAAATACTTCTTCATAGTCTCCTTTAAGCTCGTTAACTCTTACTGTAACCTTTGGCGTTTCATTAAGACCAGCCATAAGTTTCATAGTTCTTTCTTCTCCATATTGTTTAATAAATAATCTTATCATCCATGGTTGGAAGGAGAATTTATAAGCTAATTCATCTATTCTATTTCCTGGAACAACTATTTCCTTTTCATCTTTTATATAATTTCTTAAAATTCCATTTACTAATCTTGAATCCTCTATAGAAATTTCCTTAGCTTCTTCTACAGCTTCATTACAAGCAGCATATTCTGGTATTTTATCTAAGAAATACATTTGGTATATAGCTATTCTTAATATATTTAATATTTCTGGTTTTATAAGGTTTATATCTTTAACAAAATTTCCTATTAAAATATCTAATGTTCTTTTTCTTCTTAATGTTCCATAAACAAGCTCTGTTATAAGACCTTTATCTTTATCAGAAATATCATTGTTATTAAGTTCATTTGAAAGAACTAAATTTGAATATGCTCCTTCTTCTAAAACTCTTTGTACGATTTGTCTAGCAATTTTTCTACTGTTCATCCTTCTACCTCTTATTCATCATATATTGACCTATAGGTTTTCTATAAGTCTTGCCGCCACATAAAATTTTGCAGCCACATCTAAGATTTAACTTATATTGATTTAGATGAGTTTTTCATTAACATCTATTTCATTACCATTAATATATTGTTCTATAGTTAGTGGTTTACCATTTGGAAATTGAATTTTTTTAACTAATAAAATTCCCTCTCCTGTAGATACTTTCATACCTTCTTTTGATACTTCTATAATAGTACCAGGTTCTTTATTGCTTTTTTCTCTAGTAATTTTACTTTCATATATTTTCATTGATTGATTATTATATGTTGTATGTGCTATAGGCCAAGGATTTAATCCTCTTATAAGGTTATGAATATTTTCTGCTGTATCGTTCCAATCTATTCTAGCAATTTCCTTATTTAGCATTTTAGCATAAAAAGTTTCATCAGTTTGCTTAATAGGAGTTATACTTCCATCTACTAAACCATTTATTGTTTTAATTAATAAATCTGAACCACTTTCACTTAATATGTCATGTAATTCTCCTGCAGTCATATCTTCTGTAATTTCAACTTCATTTTTAAGAAGCATATCTCCAGTATCAAGTCCTACATCCATAAGCATAGTTGTATTCCCTGATTTACTCTCCCCTTTTATTATTGCCCAATTTAAAGGAGCCGCTCCCCTAAATTTAGGTAAAAGTGATGCATGCAAATTAATACAACCATATTTCGGAATATCTAAAACTTCTTTACTTAATATTTGCCCAAAAGCAACTACTATTATAAAATCAGGCTCTATGTTTTTTAAGTATTCTATAGCTTCATTATCATTTTTTAGTTTAGTTGGTTGCAGTACTTTTATATTGTTTTCTAAAGCTACCTCCTTAATTGGAGAATAGGCCATTTTTTTACCTCTTCCCTTTGGTTTGTCTGGTTGTGTGAAAACACATTCTACTCCAAAGGTATCAATTATTTTTTTTAAGGATGGAACTGCAAAATCTGGTGTCCCCATAAATACTATTTTCATTTTAAGTCACCCTTTTCTATTTAATATAATCTATAAATAACTTTCCCTCTAAATGATCATTTTCATGAAGGATTGCTCTTGCAAGTAATTCTGTTCCTTCAAGTATAAACTCTTCACCTTTTTCATTTAAAGCCTTAACCTTAACATAATTTGGTCTTTCAACATCCTCAAATTCATTAGGAATACTAAGACATCCTTCCTCTCCCATTTGTGATCCTGATACTTCTAGAATTTCTGGATTAATAAATACTCTTAACCCATAATCATCATAAACATCAATTACAAATATTCTTTGTAATATTCCAACTTGAGGTGCTGCTAATCCAACTCCATCAGCTTCATACATTGTATCTGCCATATCTTCAATAAGTTTTAAAGTTCTTTGTGTAATTTCTTTTACAGGTTTACACTTCTTTCTTAAAACTTCATCACCATTTTTTCTTATATTTCTTATAGCCATTTTTTTTACCTCCTAAGTTAACGTATTTGGATTTATATCAATACTAACTCTTATATCATTATATATATTCTTATTTAATTGATAAAGCCTATCTTTAATATTATTACAAAATTTTAATGATAATTCACCTTTAAACATAATCTGCCACCTAAAATTATCTTTTATTTTTGCAATTATACAAGGAACTGGTCCTAGCATCTCAATATTTCCATACTCTTTACTAATTTCACTTAATTCTTTTTTTAATAATTTCATAAATTCTATTAAAACTTCCTCTTTTTTTGAGGAAACATTTAATAATAATATTTTACCAAAAGGGGGATAATTCAGCAAACCTCTTGTTGTAAATTCCTCTCTATAAAAACCATCATAGTCATAATTTTTAGCATAATTTATACTATAATTATCTGGATTATAAGTTTGAATAATTACTCTTCCTTCTTTTTCTCCTCTTCCAGCCCTACCCGCTACTTGCGTTATTATTTGATAGGTCTTTTCCGATGATCTATAATCTGGTAAGTTAAGAGCCATATCTGCGGCTAAAATCCCAACTACTGTAACATTATCAAAATCTAATCCTTTAGATACCATCTGTGTCCCTATTAGAATATCTCCTTCTCTATTTTTAAAAGAATTATATATTCTTTCATGAGAATTTTTGTCTCTTGTAGTGTCTACATCCATCCTCAGTACTTTAGCATCCTTAAAATATTTTTTAACTTCCATCTCAACTCTCTCTGTTCCAGCTCCAAAATGTTTAACATATTTACTTTTACATTTAGGACAAACAGTATCTTGTTTTCTTCCATAACCACAATAATGACAAATTAAATAACCATTTTTATGAAATGTTAAAGCAATATCGCACTTATGACATTTAAACACATAACCACAGCTTCTACAAGATACAAAAGTTGAAAAACCTCTTCTATTTAAAAATAATATTACTTGTTCCTTATTATTCAAAGCTTCTTTAATGCTAGAAAATAATTTTCTACTAAACATAGATATATTTCCATCATTTAACTCTTTTCTCATATCTACAATTTCCATAGTAGGCATAGGTTTTCCATCTATTCTATTTTTAATTTCCGCAAGTCCGATTTCTGAAGATATTGCTCTATAATAGGTTTCTATAGATGGCGTTGCAGATCCTAATACAACTTTACAATCCTTTAATGTACTAATATATTCAGCTACTTCTCTAGTTTGATATTTAGGATTACTTTCAGATTTATATGTATTTTCATGCTCTTCATCTAAAATTATTAAACCTAAATCATTAGCTGGTAAAAACAAAGCACTTCTTGCTCCTATTATAACCTTAGCCTTTCCTTCTCTTACTCTATACCATTCGTCATATCTTTCACCATCAGATAGTTTACTATGAAATAATGCTACTTCTTTTCCAAATCTACCTTTAAATCTTTCTATCATTTGAGGGGTTAATGATATTTCTGGAACCAATATTATAGAACTTTTTCCTTTTTCTATAGTATCTTCTACCAAATTCATATACACTTCAGTTTTTCCTGAACCTGTTACTCCTTTAAGTAAAAAAATATTTTTTTTACTCTCTCTAATTTCTCTTAAAGCTTCTTCTTGTTCTTTGTTTAAAATCTTTTTTTCATACTTTTCATATTCCCTTGAATTATACCTATAAACTATTTCTTCTTCCGTATTTAAATAGCCTTCTTTAATTAATTTATTTAACTTATATGTAGAACAAGAATAGTTTTTTATTAACTCAGTTTTAGTATATTTACCATTATTAATTTTTATAATATCAATTATATCATTATATTTTTCATGTATCTCTTCCGGAATATTTTCTCCTAAAGTTACAACCATTTTATATTTATTTTTCATTCCCTTTATCATACCATGGGGTATAAGTAATCTTATAGCATCTATATATCTACACAGATAATTCTCTTTTATAAAGTTAATAACTTTTAAATCATCCCTAGTTAAAATAGGCTCTTTAATTTCAATTTTTTTAATTTTCTTAATTTTAAAATTTGAAACTTCTTCATTTAAAAATGACATTACAAAAGCATCAACTAAATTATTTCTAGGTCCAAATGGAACTTTTATCCATTGCCCAATTTGAATATCTTCTGTAAGTTCCGTAGGAACTTCATATGTAAATGGTTTATCTATATCTATAGCTTCACTATTTATTATAACTTCTACATATAATTTCAATTTACTCACCCTTTATTAGGTATTTTAAAAAAGAAAGCGCCATTTAGCGCTTTCTTAATATAGTTTCAAAGATTTTTGATGCTACTTCTCTTTTACTCATCTTATCTAAATATATTTCTTCCCCTTCTTTAGATAGAATAATAACTTTATTATTATCACTTCCAAAGCCTGTATCAACGCTAGTAATATCATTTGCTACAATGTAGTCTAAATTCTTTTTATCAATTTTATTTTTTGCATTATTTAATAAATTACTACTTTCTGCAGCAAATCCAACAAGAATTTGATTTTTCTTTTTAGTTCCTAGAATTTTTAATATATCATTATCTCTTTCAAATGATAATGTTAAATCTTCTTCAGATTTCTTTATTTTTTCCTTGCTGTATTCTTTAGCCTTATAATCTGCAACAGCTGCTGTTTTAATTACTATGTCACTTTCTTCGTAAAAACTTAAAACTTCATTTTTCATCTCTTCATTAGTTGTTACATCTATTGTTTTAATTCCATAAGGTTTTTCTAGAGTTGTTGGCCCAGATACTAAAGTAACATCCGCACCTCTATCTCTTGCTTCTTCTGCAATAGCATAACCCATTTTCCCTGTAGATTTATTTGTAATAATCCTTACTGGATCAATGCTTGATTGAGTTGGTCCCGCTGTAATTAAAACTTTTTTTCCTTTTAGATCTTGTTTTTTATCTAATTTTATTATTTCAGACATAACTTTATTAACTATTACATTTACATCTGCAAGCTTTCCTGTACCTACATCTCCACAAGCAAGTCTACCTGAATCAGGTTCTATAAAGTCATATCCATAACTTTTTAGTTTTTTAATATTATCTTGAACTATTTTATTTTCATACATGTTAGTATTCATAGCTGGAGCAAATATAACCTTTGCTCTTGTTGCCATAATAGTTGTTGATAACATATCATCTGAAATTCCATTTGCTACTTTTCCTATTATATTAGCTGTAGCTGGTACTACCAAAAAAACATCTGCTCTTTTGGCTAAAGATATATGTTGTATTTCAAAAGCCTTTGGTTCTTCAAACATATCCGTTACAACCATATTTTGACTTAAAGATTGAAAGGATAGAGGTGTTACAAATTTAGTTGCTGAATCTGTCATTATAACTCTAACATCTATATCTTTCTTTTTTAATCTGCTTACAACTTCTAAAGCCTTATAAACCGCTATTCCCCCACTTACTCCAACACATACACATCTTTTTTGTTCCATTTTCTACTCCTCATTTGTAGCTACATCTTGATAACTTACTTCTCCTTTATTAACTTCCTTTATAGCTATTGTTAATGCTTTTTTTGATCTTGTTTCAATAAGAGGTTTTCTACCTTCTATTAATTGTCTTGCTCTTTTTGAAGTTATTGTTACTAGTGAATATCTATCGTCTACCTTATTTAATAAATCCATTACTGATGGATTAATCATAGAGTTGTTCATGAATCAAGCCCTCCTTAGAATCTAAAATTGTGTTATCTTTTATTCTATCAACCCTGCATCTTTCTGCATTTATAATTGCTTCTACTTTTGATACAGCTAAATCTAAAGTATCATTAACGACAGCATAATTATATTTTGATACATAGTTTATTTCTTTATATGCATTTTTAAATCTTGTCATTAATGATTCTTCTGTTTCACTACCTCTTTTAATTATTCTTCTTTTTAGTTCTTCCATTGAAGGAGGTAATATAAATATAAATACTCCTTCTTCAAAGTTTTCTTTTACTTGCAAAGCTCCTTGTATATCAATTTCTAAAATTACATCCTTACCTTCATTTAACATTTTCTCAACATTTAATTTAGGTGTTCCGTAATAATTACCATGAACATTTGCATATTCTATAAATCCATTTTGATTAACTTTTTCTTTGAATTCATCTTGTGTTAAAAAATAATAATTTACTCCATCTACTTCTCCAACTCTAGGTGATCTAGTTGTAGCAGATACTGAAATATAAATATTATCATGTCTTTCAATCAATTCTTTACAAATAGTTCCTTTTCCAGCTCCTGAAGGTCCAGATATAACTATAAGAACTCCCTTGGTATTGTTGTACTCCATTAATCTAAAACCTCATCTACAACTTCATCTTTAGCTACTAGTCTATGAGCAACTGTTTCTGGTTGAACTGCTGATAATATAATATGATCACTATCTGTTATTATTACCGCTCTTGTTCTTCTTCCATAGGTTGCATCTATAAGCATACCTCTATCTCTAGCTTCTTGAATTATTCTCTTAATCGGAGCTGATTCTGGACTTACTATAGCTACTAGTCTATTAGCTGATACTATATTTCCAAAGCCGATATTGATTAATTTTATACCCATTATTATCCTCCTGTTATTCTATATTTTGAACTTGTTCTCTAATTTTTTCAATTAGATTTTTTATGTTAATGACATAATTAGTCATATCCATATCGCTTGATTTTGAAGCTATTGTATTAGATTCTCTATTCATTTCTTGAATTATAAAATCTAATTTTCTGCCAATTTGCCCCTCTTCTTCAAAGGTTTTTCTAATTTGATTTAAATGACTTCTAAGTCTTGTTATTTCTTCATCAACAGCAGCTTTATCTGAAATTATTGCAACTTCTTGCGCTATTCTACTTTCATCAATATCATAGCCTTCTAAAAGTTCTTTAATCCTTATTTCAAGCTTCTTTTTATAGTTACTTGGAACTCTATCTGCTATAGATTCTATGTTGTTAACAATTGTTTCTATTTCACCAATTTTTGAAATTATATCCTCTTTCAACTTTTCGCCTTCTACTACTCTCATTTTATCCATCATAACAAGAGCTTCAGAAATAAGAGGTTTAATTACACTAAATATTTCTTCTATTGAATCTTCTTCCTCAACTATGGTTATTACATCAGAAAACCTTGCAATTTGAGTTACTGTTATATCATTTTTAACATCAAAGTTTTTTTCTATTTCCTTTAAAGCATTGAAATAACTTTCTGCAAGTTTTAAATTAAGTTTTGCAACTCCCTCTCCATTTGAATAGCTTTTTTGATTAATAAATATATCAACTTTCCCTCTAGATAGTTTTTCATTTACTAATTTTCTTATTCTTTCTTCTAAAGCTATAATATTTCTAGGCAATTTAACACTTACATCTAAATATCTACTATTTACACTTTTCATCTCTACTGAGAAAAGATATTTACTTCCTTCTTCATTACTAGCTCTACCAAAGCTAGTCATACTTTTAACCATATTAGCCTCCAAAGCATTTATATATTAATCTTTTAACTTACAAACTATATCTTAGGCTATTTTATAATCTTATGTCAATAGTTTGTTCATAATTTGTTAACAATTAAATGAAAATAAATAAAAGACGATATTTAATTTAAATATCGTCTTTTATATTTTATCTTTTCTTATTTTATAAGAACACTAGTTTTAAAATGAATAATACTGCTAATACATACATTACTATTGATATTTCAACCTTTTCTTCTTTCTTCTTAGCAAACAAATTGCTAATTAAATTTATAGCAACATATGATAATATACCAATTGTTAATCCATCACCTATACTATATGTTAATACCATAGTAGATATAGTTAAGAAAGCTGGAACACCATCTGTTATGCTTCCAAAATCAATATTATTTACAGCTCCAAGCATTAAATATCCAACATATATTAAAGCTGGTGCTGTAGCACATGATGGTATTGCTATAAATATTGGTGAAAAGAACATTGCAATTAAGAATAATATACCAGTTGTAATAGCTGTATATCCTGTTCTTCCTCCTGCTGCAACTCCTGTTGAACTTTCAACATATGTTGTAACTGTTGTAGTTCCCATTACAGCTCCATAAGTAGTAGCTATAGCATCTACCAATAATGCTCTACCTGCATTTGGAACAGTTCCATCTTCATTTAACATATTTGCTCTTGAACATACTCCAACTAAAGTTCCAACTGTATCAAAGAAATCAACAAATAAAAATGTAAGTATAATAACTATAAAGTTTACTAAATCTCCATTAAATATTCCACTGAAATCAAGTTTTCCAGCTATTGGAGCCATACTTTCGAACTTAAATATTCCATTAGGTAAATATATACCTAATTCACCAGCTAATTTAGGATTTAAAAGTGCATATCCCCAAGCTAGTAATGTACTTGCTAATATACCAAATAAAATTGAACCTTTAACTCTTTTTTTATCTAATACAGCTATTATAATAACACCTATTAAAGCAATAACAACTGTTATATTAAATTCTCCCATTTCCACTAAAGTACTTTCGCTTGCTATTACTAATCCTGCTCCTACGAAACCTACAAAAGCAATAAATAAACCAATTCCTGCAGTAACTGCATGTTTCATTGCTGTTGGTATTGCATTTACAACAGCTTCTCTAACTTTAAATAATGATAGTAAAATAAATATAATACCTTCTATAAATATTGCTGTTAACGCTATTTCCCATGATATTCCATCTCCTAATACTACCTTATAGGCAAAGAATGCATTAAGTCCCATACCAGATGCTAATGCAAAAGGTAAATTAGCTACTAGTCCCATTAAAATACAAGCTATCCCAGCTGATAAACATGTTGCAGTTACTAAAGCCCCCGCGTCCATTCCAGTTTCAGCTAATATACTTGGATTAACTGCTACAATATAAGCCATTGTTAAAAAAGTTGTAACTCCAGCTAACGCTTCTTTCTTATAATCAACATCCTTGTTCCCTAAAATAGGAAATATCCATTGTAATTTAGATGATTTTTCCATATATAATCCTCCTATATATTTTAATATAAAAAAGC
>X276_Barnacle_Goose__coassemble_186_pt1 | contig 30123 bp, 24 predicted proteins | sample X276_Barnacle_Goose__metabat2_high_PE_012 | metagenome-assembled genome bin X276_Barnacle_Goose
TAATAAGAGCTTTAAGAAATGCATATGTTGGAAGAAGATTAAAGAAGAGAGATTATAGAAGACTTTGGATAGCTAGAATAAATGCGGCTACAAGAATGAATGGATTATCATATTCAAAATTCATAAATGGAATCAAATTAGCTGGAATTGATATGAACAGAAAAATGTTATCAGAAATAGCTATTAATGATCCAAAAGCATTTGCTGATTTAGTAGAAGTAGCTAAAGTTCAACTAAACAAATAACCTACTGCGACCTAATGGTCGCATTTTTTTATATTTCTAAATTAATAAAAAGCTTTAATATAGTATATAATAAATCAAATGGATTAAAAAAATTTAAATTATTATGGTTTAAGAGGTGAAAAAATGCAGTTAAAGTTAAAGTCAAAGTTAAAGTCTAAAATAAAATTAAAGGGAGTCCAAATACTAGCTTTAGGGTTTATTGGTGTAATATTAATTGGAGCTATCTTATTATCATTACCTATATCATCAAAAAGTGGAGAGGCTACAAACTTTTTAGATGCAGCGTTTGTTGCAACATCTGCAGTTTGTATCACTGGATTAACACCGGTAGTTACTGCAACTCATTGGAGTGCTTTTGGGCATGTTGTTATGATGTTTCTTATTGAAATTGGAGCACTTGGATTTATAGCTTTTTTTACAATACTTTCTATAATTATAGGGAAAAAAATAACACTTAAAGATAGATTGTTAGTACAAGAATCAATGAATACATTTTCTATACAAGGGCTTGTTAGAATGATAAAATATATTTTTGGATTTGCTTTATCAATTCAATTTGCTGGATTTTTATTATTATCAACTCAATTTGTACCTGAATATGGATTGAAAATTGGTTTGTTTAATAGTTTATTTCATGCAGTATCAGCTTTTGGTAATGCAGGATTTGATTTATTTGTAACAAGTTTAGTACAATATAATAGTAATGCCGTTGTAATTTTAGTAATAGCTGCAGAAATTATAATTGCAGGTATAGGATTTACTGTGCTTACTGAAATATATGAATCTAAAAATTTAAGAAAAATTTCTGTTCATGCAAAATTAGTTATAATAACTACATTAATATTACTTTTAGGTGGAGCAATTTTATTTTTTTCATTTGAATATAACAATCCAAATACAATTGGCAATATGTCACTAGGAGATAAAATACTAAATTCTATATTTGCGTCAGTTACTCCAAGAACCGCAGGGTTTTTTAGTGTTAATTTAGTTGATATGACAACTGCAAGTAAATTTTTGACTATATTATTAATGTTTATAGGAGGTTCACCAGGTTCAACAGCTGGTGGTATTAAAACAGTTACTATAGCAATATTAGTTTTAACTGTAGTGTCAGTAATTAGAGGAAGAGAAGATACTGAGTGTTTTGGAAGAAGATTTTCAAAAGAAGTTATATATAAAGCTTTTACAATATTCTTTTTAGAGTTATCATTATTAATGATAGTTCCATTAATATTATCAATAACAGAGCAAGGGGTACCTTATTTAGACTTACTTTATGAAACGGCATCAGCTTTAGGGACTGTAGGACTTACTTTAGACTTAACGCCTAATTTAACTAGTATTGGTAAATTACTAATTATGAGTATGATGTATATAGGTAGAGTTGGACCGTTAACAGTAATTTTATCTTTAAGAAAAAATGATAAAAACAATAGCGTTAAATATCCAGAAGGTAAAATTTTAATAGGATAGGAGAAGTTGGTTATGAGTAAAAAACAATTTGTAATAATAGGACTTGGTAGGTTTGGGTCTTCTATAGCTAAGACTTTACACTCTTTAGGAAATGATGTTTTAGCTATAGATAAAGATGAGGATATAGTGCAAGAAATATCAGATGAAGTAACTCATGCAGTTCAATTAGATGCTACAGATGAAAATGCTTTAAGATCTTTAGGAATAAGAAATTTTGATGTAGCAGTTGTAACTATTGGAGATAATATACAATCAAGTATAATGGCTACTCTTTTAGTAAAAGAACTTGGAGTAAAATATATTATTGCAAAAGCACAAAGTGACTTACATTCGAAAGTTTTATATAAAATAGGTGCTGATAGAGTAGTATTACCAGAAAAAGAAATGGGTGTTAGAGTTGCTCATAATCTTGTATCTACAAATATTTTAGATTATATTGAATTATCACCAGATTATAGCGTAATAGAAATACAAGCTTCAAAAAGTTGGTCAGGAAAAACTTTAAGTGATTTAGGCTTAAGAAGTAAATATGGAATTAATGTTATGGCAATAAAAAGAGGAAATGATGTTAATATATCACCTCTTGCTGAGGATATTATTGAAAGTGATGATGTTATAGTTGCAATAGGTTCAGGAGATGACCTAAGTAGAATAGAAGGTGTTGTTGTAAACACTAAATAATGGGGGTAAATCTTGATATACATTGAAAGCAAAGATAATAATTTATTTAAAAATATAAAAAAATTAAAAGAAAAAAGATATAGAAATAAAGAAAATAAATTTCTACTTGAAGGGTTTAGAATAGTAGAAGAAGCTATAAAAGCTAAAGCAGATATTGAATATATTTTAATAAATAAGGAATTGGAAAGTAAAATAGAAAACTTAGAAGGTTATGAAAAAAATAGTAAAGTGATAGTTTTATCTAAAAATTTATTTGTTCAATTGTCAGATACAGAAAATTCACAAGGAATTATGGCAGTAGTTAAAAATAAGGAAAAAGATAAAAATATTGAAGGGAGTTTCTTTGTAGTTTGTGATAAGGTACAGGATCCTGGTAATTTAGGAACTATAATAAGAACTTCTCATGCAGCTGGAGTTGAAGGTATAATATTAACCAAAGGTACTGCAGATATATATAATGAAAAAACTTTAAGATCTACTATGGGGTCAATATTTTATATTCCTATTTATTATGATGATGAAAATTTTTCTATAATAAAAAATCTTAAAAATAAAGGTGTTAAATTAGTTTCTACTTCACTTCAAGAATCAAGAAACTTTTTTGAAGAAGATTTAAAGGGGAAAATAATGCTTGCAGTTGGTAATGAAGGAAATGGAATTAGTGAGGAATTGTTTAATCTTTCAGATAAGAAAGTTAAAATTCCAATGCCTGGAGAGGCGGAGTCACTAAATGTAGCTATTGCTACTTCTATAATTTTATTTGAAAAAGTAAGGCAGAATTTAATATAGAAATAAATAGAATTTTCTATTGAAATTAATTAATTTTATTTGTATAATAAATAATAATCGAATAATGACAAACTGTGATTGAGAAAGTAGATATAAAGGAGTTTTAAGGGAGAATTAGCCTTAGACTGGAAGCTGATTTAAAGGAATTTATATTGAAGTTCACTCAGGAGTTCTAGTGGTGAAATTAATAGTAGCCTCTAGCGGTTTAAGCCGTTAATTAATTGAGTTGGGTTTATAGAAAATTTCTATAACCAATTAGGGTGGTAACGCGATAACTTCGTCCCTTTCTTAGGGATGGAGTTTTTTTATTATTTACTATAAAAGGAGGATATAAAAATGCAAGAAAAACTTAACCAAATAAAAGACAATGCTTTAAAAGAATTAGAAAATGCAACAAATAGTTTAGAATTAGAAGAATTAAGAGTAAAGTATTTAGGTAAAAAAGGAGAATTAACAACTATTTTAAGATCAATGGGAGGTTTATCTAAAGAAGAAAGACCTATAGTTGGTAAATTAGTTAATGAAATAAAGAGTGAAGTAGAAGAAAAAATAGAAGCTGCTGTAAATATAATAAAAGTTAAAGAAAGAAATGAAAAGCTAGCTTCAGAAGTTATAGATATATCACTACCTGGAAAGAAAAAAGTAATAGGTAAGAGACATCCTCTTGACTTAACTTTAGAATCTATGAAGGAGATATTTATTTCTATGGGCTTTACTGTAGAAGAAGGACCAGAAGTTGAACTTGATCGTTATAACTTTGAAGCTTTAAATATTCCAAAAGATCATCCAGCTAGAAGTGAACAAGATACTTTTTATGTTAATGATAATTTAGTACTTAGAACTCAAACTTCACCAGTTCAAATTAGGGTTATGGAAAATCAAGAACCACCAATAAAGATGATAGGACCTGGTAAAGTTTATAGATCAGATTCTGTTGATGCTACTCATTCACCTATATTCTATCAAATGGAAGGTCTAGTAATAGATAAGGGAGTTACTTTTGCAGATTTAAAAGGAACTTTAGAATTATTTGCTAAGAAAATGTTTGGAGATAAGGTTAAAACTAAATTTAGACCTCATCATTTCCCATTTACAGAACCTTCAGCAGAAATGGATGCTACATGTTTTGTATGTGGTGGAGAAGGCTGTAGAGTATGTAAAAATAGTGGATGGATTGAATTATTAGGTTGTGGAATGGTTCATCCAGATGTTCTAAGAAACTGTGGAATAGATCCAGAAGTATATAGTGGATTTGCTTTCGGTTTTGGTGTTGATAGAATGGTTATGCTTAAATATGGCATAGATGATATAAGACTTCTATATGAAAGTGATATGAGATTTTTAAATCAATTTTAATTAAACAGGAGGGAAAAAAGATATGAAAGTACCATATACTTGGTTAAAAGATTATGTTGAAATAAATGTTAATGCTAAAGAACTTGGAGATATGTTAACTCTTACTGGTTCAGCCTTAGAAGAAGTAATTACACAAGGTGATGTAATTAAAAATATTGTAACAGGAAAAATAGTTGAAATAAAGCAACATCCAGATGCTGAAAAATTAAAAATTTGTCAAGTTAATATTGGAGAAGATACTATTCAAATAGTAACAGCAGCAACAAATATGAAGGAAAATGATATAGTGCCTGTAGCTCTTCATAAATCAATTTTAGCTGATGGAACAGAAATTAAAAAAGGTAAGCTTAGAGGAGAAGTATCAAATGGTATGTTCTGCTCTGAAGAAGAACTTGGAATAGCTGGAGATGAGCCAGTTCATGGACTAATGATTTTACCTTCTGATGCTCCACTTGGAATGGATATTAAAGAATATTTAGGTCTTAATAAATCAATATTAGATTTTGAGATAACATCAAACAGACCTGATTGTTTAAGTATAATAGGTATGGCTAGAGAAGCAGCTGCTGCTTTAAGAACAAGTTATAAAATGCCTAATTTAAACTATGAAGTTTTAGGAAAAGGCAATATTAATGATAATCTACAAGTAGAAGTTAAAGATGCTTTATGTAATAGATATATGGCTCGTAAAATAACTAATGTTAAAATAATGCCATCACCAGGTTGGATGCAAGAGAGGTTACTTGAAGCTGGTATTAGACCTATAAATAATATAGTTGATATAACAAACTTTGTTATGCTTGAAATTGGAGAACCAATGCATGCTTTTGATGCTAGACAAATACAAAGTGGAAAAATAGTAGTTGAAAGAGCAAAAGATGGTGAAAAATTTGTTACTTTAGATGAAGAAGAAAGACAATTAGATAATTCCTTCCTATGCATTAAAGATGGAGATAAGACTGTAGCTTTAGCAGGTATTATGGGAGGGTTAAATTCAGAAATAAAAGAAGATACAACAGAAGTTATTTTTGAAGCAGCAAATTTCAATGGAACAAATATAAGAGTAAACTCAAAGAAGCTTAATTTAAGAACAGAAAGTTCTTCAAGATTTGAAAAAGATATAGATCCAAACTTAGCTGAAATAGCTTTAAATAGAGCTTGTGCTTTAGTATGTGAATTAAAGATTGGAGAAGTTGTAGAAGGTACTATTGATGTTTATAATAACAAAAAAGAAGTTGGAGAAATAACAGTTGATTCTAATTGGATAAATAAATTCCTAGGTACAGAAATCTCAAAAGAAGATATGAAAAAATATCTTGATTTAGTAGATTTAAAAACTGTAATTGATGGAGAAAACTTAGTTATAACAATTCCAACATTTAGAGTTGATATTGCTATAAAAGAAGATATAGCAGAAGAAGTTGCTAGAATTTATGGCTATGATAATATACCAACTACTATATTTAAGGTTTCAACTGAAAGGGAACCAAGATATAAAAAAGAAATATTAACAGAAACAGTTATTAAGGCTATGCTTGGCAGTGGAGTTAATCAATCTATAAGCTACTCTTTTGTATCGCCAAAGGTATTTGATAAAATTAATATTCCAGAAGATAGTGAATTAAGAAATGTAATAAGAATTAAAAATCCACTAGGTGAAGATTATTCTGTAATGAGAACAACAACAATTCATTCAATGATGGAATCATTAGGAAGAAATTATGCTAGAAATAATGACTATGTAAGATTATTTGAAGTTGGTAAAGTGTATATTAAAAATGAAGATGAAAATAAACTTCCAGAAGAAAAAGATATTTTAACAATAGGTATTTATGGAGAAGCAGATTATTTAGATATTAAAGGAATAGTAGAAAATGTAGTAGAATCTTTAGGCTTAAGTAAAGTTAAATTTACTCGCGAAAGTGAAAATCCAAGTTATCATCCAGGAAAAACAGCTAATTTAATGATTGGAAGAACTAAAGTTGGAGTACTTGGAGAAGTTCATCCGTATGTATCAGAAAACTATGGAATAAATACAAATTGCTACTTAGCAGAACTTGATTTAGATTTATTATTTAATTATGCAAATGTAAATAAAAAATATAAAGCTTTACCTAAGTTCCCAGCAGTAACTAGAGATATTGCATTACTTGTTAATGATGAAGTATTAGTTCAAGAAATTGAAGATACAATTAGAAAAGCTGGTGGAAATATAGTTGAAACAGTAAAACTATTTGATATCTATAAGGGAGCTCAAATTCCAGAAGGTAAAAAGAGTATAGCTTATGCTATAGCTTATAGAGATGAAAAGAAAACATTAACTGATAATGATGTAAATAAAGTTCATGATAAGATTTTAAGAAGTTTAGAATATAAACTAGGAGCTACATTAAGATAATAGAGAAGTTTTTAAATATAAGCTGCATATATATGTAGCTTATATTTTTATTTCTGATAGAAAAGATATTGTATAATAGAAAAATATACATTCTTTTTAAGATTTATGTTAGAATTAAATTAAAGATAATTATTAGGCAAAGAGGTGTAGTATGAACAGGGTAACTATCAAAATAAATGGGGTTGAGTATAATTTAAAGGGTAGGGAAAATGAAGAATATTTAGTTAAGGTTGCAAATTATGTAGATAGTAAAGTTAAAGATATTCAAAATTCTAGTAAGGGATTTAGTTCTACAGCGGTAGCAACATTAGCTTCTTTAAATATAGCAGATGAATTATTTAAAGCAGATATAGAAATAGAGAGTCTTATTAAAAAGAATACATCTTTAGAGGAAAGAAATAATACGCTTAAGGAAAGAATAAAAGAACTTAAGGATTCAATAGAAGAAAGAGACTTTAATAATTTAAGAATAATTGAAGAATTAAAAGATAAGATTAAGGAATTAGAGGGAAATGAAAATTCTGAAGTTCTTAAAGATGAATTAAAGATAAAAGAAAAAGAAATTATTGAAGTTAAGGAAACTTTAGAACTAAAAGAAAAAGATTATATTAATAAAATAGAAATTTTAAATGAAGAATATAAAGCTCTTTCAGAAGAGTGTAAAAAAATTAAGATTAATTCTGAAAAACTTAAATCAAGATATAAGGAAAATAAATTTCAACTACAAAATTCAAAATATAGGGTATTAGACTTAGAAAAAAAATTAGTAGATACTCGAATTGATTTAGCTAAAGAGAAAAACAAGAAAAATGCATTAATAAAAAATGTATAATTACTTATAAACAGCTTAGCTTTTGGGCTGTTTTTTATCTGTTTATCAGGTAATTAAATGAAATTTATATTAAACTTAAATGATGAAATTAGGAGAAGTATTTATGAATAAAGTAGAAATTTTAGCCCCAGCAGGGAGTATGGAAAGTCTTTTTGCAGCAATTAATAAAGGTGCAGATGCAGTTTATTTAGGTGGAAATAAGTTTTCAGCTAGAGCCTATGCTTCAAATTTTGATAATGATAATATGATTAAGGCTATAGATTATGCTCATTCTTATGGTGTTAAAGTCTATGTAACGTTAAATACTATAATGAAAGAAAATGAGATAGATGAGGCAGTAAGATATGTAGGTTTTTTATATGAAATAGGAGTAGATGCTTTGATAGTTCAAGATCTTGGATTATTTAAAAGAATAAAAGAAGATTATAAAGATTTTGAGATTCATGCATCTACACAAATGACTATTCACAATGGAGAAGGTGCTTTATATTTTAAAGAAAAAGGCTTTCATAGAATAGTTCTATCAAGAGAGTTATCTTTAGACGAAATTAAATATATTTCTAAAGATTTAAATATTGAAACGGAAATTTTTGTTCATGGAGCTTTATGTGTATCATATTCAGGACAATGTCTTATGAGTTCTATGATAGGAGGACGAAGTGGAAATAGAGGAAGATGTGCTCAACCTTGTAGAATGGAGTACACTTTAAAAGGAAATAATTCAGGAGAGAAAAAAGCTTATTTATTAAGTCCAAAGGATACTTGCACAATTGAGGATATTGATAAGATTATAGATTCGGGGGCATACTCATTAAAAATAGAAGGTAGAATGAAAAGGCCAGAATATGTAGCTGGAGTAGTAGATAACTATAAAAAAGCAGTAGAAAAAACTTTGTATAATAAAGATTTCAATGTAAATTCTGGAAAGAAAGAATTGCTTCAATTATTTAATAGAGGTGGTTTTTCAACTGCTTATCTTCATAAAAATCTAGGGAAAGATATGATGAGTTTTGACAATCCAAAACATGCAGGTGTTCTCCTTGGAAAAATTGATGGAAATGGAGAAATTATATTAAAAGAAGATGTATCTTTAGGAGATGGGTTTAGATATAGAGATACAGGTTCTACAATTAATAAAATAGTTATAGATAATAAAGAGGTAAAAGAAGCAAAAAAAGGAGATAAGGTAAAGTTATATCCTTTAGGTTATAAAAAGGGTGATAATATATTTAAATCACTAGATAAAAAATTATTTAATTCTTTAGAGGAAGACTTAAAGCCTTATAATAGAAAAATAAATCTTAAGGCAATAATTGATTTTGAAATAGGAAAACCAATTAAACTATCAATTAATTATGGAAATGAAAATTATGAGTTTTATGGAGAAGTAGTGCAAAGGGCAGAAAAAAAACCTCTAGATAAAGATAGAATTAAAGAAGCTTTAAATAAGTCTGGAGATTCACCTTTTAAAATAGAAGAAGTTGATTTTAATATCTATAATGAAGGATTTTTAAGAGTTTCGGACTTAAATAATTTAAGAAGAGAAGCTCTTGAAGGAATAGCTAAAAGTATTAGTAAATCTTATAGAAGAAAAAGACCTTTTATAAAAGATAGAAAAGAAGAAGAATTTAATAAAGAGAATAATGTGGAAATTTTATATCAATGTATTACTAAAGAACAACTAGATACTTTAGTTGATTTAGGTGCAAAGGATATAGCTGTAGATATATTTAGCAGAGAAGAAAAGGCTGCAACCTTAAAAGATATAATAGCTTATTCAAATAAAAATATAAATATATATTTAAAGACACCAAATATAATAAAGAGTGAATTTAATAAAGTTGTAGATATTATAGAAAAAGCTAAAGATTATATTAAAGGAATTGTAACTTCAAATGCAGGGTTAATTAGAAAATATCAAAAGAAACTTTATATCATAGGAGACTATAAGTTGAATATAATAAATTCAGAAAGTCTTAAGTTTTACCAAAAAGAAATAGAATTACCTTCTTTAAGTCTTGAGTTAAATAGAAAAGAAATAAAAGCTTTACTTAAAGGAAATAAAGGTAAGGTTCAAGGTATTCTTTATGGGAAGACAGAACTTATGATAAGTGAATACTGTCCAATTGGAAGTACCTTTGGAGAAAAATCTTGTAATAAAGATTGTAATTTAGCTTGCACAAGAGATAAATTCACTCTTATAGATAGAATGAATGAAAAATTTAGAGTAATGACAGATGTATTTTGTAGAAGCTATATATTGAATTCTCATCCTTTAAACCTTATAGAAGAAAAAGAAGATTTAAAAACTTTAGGAGTAACATCCTTTAGAGTAGAATTTAGAGATGAAAGCTCATCTGAAGTTAAAAAAGTAATAAAAATGCTACAAGGTGTAGAAAATATAAATAATAACGAATATACAAAGGGACATTACAGAAGAGGCATAGAATGATGTATTAAGGATATGTTTTAAACTTCCGATTTTTTATAATAAATTTGTAAGTAATGTAAAAACTAAAGTATAGAGAATTAATATAACTATAATAAGTTGAAAGATTAGTAATATAGTGAAAAGAGGCGATAATTGATGGAAGAAAGAACTCTTAGGGTATTAGAATTTAATAAGATTAAAGATAAATTAAAAGAATATGCTATAACATCTAGTGGTAAAGATTTATGTGAAAACCTTAAGCCTTATGATACTAAGTTTGAAGTTGAGAAAAAACTCGAAGAGAGTAATGAAGCTTTAGATCTTTTAATAACTAAGGGAGCTCCACCTTTTGAAGGGTTATTTGATACAAAAGAATCTATAGCTAGAGCTAAAAAAGGTGGAGTATTAAATCCACAGCAATTACTTAGAATTGGTGGAATGCTTAGATGTTCAAGAAGGTTTAAGGAGTATATATCAAGAAGAGAAGAAGAAAAACCTCATTTGATTTTAGAAGACTTAGCTTATATTTTAACTCCTGTTAAAAAATTAGAGGATTTAATAGAGATATCTATAATTAATGATGAGGAAATTAGTGATAGAGCAAGTCAAACCTTATATAATGTAAGAAGAGAAATAAAAGAAAAGGTATCTTCCGTTAGAGATAAAATAAATTCTATAGTTAGATCAAATGCAAAGTATTTACAAGATTCTTTATATACTATGCGTGGGGATAGATATGTTCTTCCTGTTAAAGCTGAACATAAAGGAGCTGTGCATGGCTTAGTTCATGATCAAAGTTCTACAGGTGCTACATTATATATTGAGCCTATGAGCCTTGTTAACTTAAACAATGAAATAAAAGAATTAAAGCTAAAAGAGAAGGCTGAAATAGAAAGAATCCTAATGGATTTATCAAATAAGGTCTATGAAAATATAGAGGAAATAGAAAATAATTATAAAATACTAACAGAATTAGATTTTATATTTGCAAAGGGAAAGTATGCATCTTTAATTAATGGAATGTGCCCTATTGTAAATGAAGATAGTAGTTTCGATATAATTCAAGGAAGACATCCTCTTATAGATGGAAAAATAGTAGTTCCATCAGATGTTTACTTAGGAAAAGATTTTAATACTTTAATGATTACAGGACCAAATACAGGAGGAAAAACAGTAACTTTAAAAACTGTAGGACTTCTTCATTTAATGGCTCTTAGTGGATTATTAATACCTTGTAGAGATAATTCAAGTATAGGATTTTATACAAATATATTTGCAGATATTGGAGATGAACAAAGTATAGAACAATCTCTTTCAACTTTTTCATCTCATATGACTAATATAGTTAAGATTTTAGATAAAGCAGATAATAAATCTTTAGTATTGTTTGATGAAATAGGTTCGGGAACAGATCCAGTAGAAGGTGCTGCTTTAGCTATGGCTATATTAGAAACTTTAAGAAATTTAGGAAGTAAAATTATAGCTACTACTCATTATAGTGAATTAAAGGGTTATGCTTTGAAAACTCCTGAAATAGAAAATGCGTCTGTAGAATTTGATATAGAAACTTTAAGACCAACTTATAGGTTGTTAATTGGAGTACCAGGAAAATCAAATGCTTTTGAGATATCTAAAAGATTAGGTCTTAGACAAGATGTTATAGAAAAGGCTAAAAATAATATTTCTGAAGAAAATCTTGAATTTGAAGATTTAATTAGAGATCTTCAACAAAAGAGTATAATGGCTAATAGAGATGCAAGAGAAGCTAGCAAAATAAAAAAAGATGCTGAAGAAATAAAAAGAAAATATGAAGATAAACTTCAAAAATTAGAGGAAGTTAGAGAAAAGGCTTATAATGAAGCAAGAAGAGAAGCTAAAGAAATTATAGCTAGTGCAAAAGATGAAGCAGATGAAATATTAAAAGCTATGAGGGAACTTGAAAAGCTTGGAATAGAACAAGGTGGAAGAGCAAGGTTAGAAGAGGAAAGAAAGAAATTAAAGGATAGCTTAGATTCAAAAGAAGCAAAATTAAATAAAGTTTCTGAAGAAAAAGGTGAAGAAATAACAAAGGTTACTTTGGGTATGGATGCATATTTACCAAAATTAAATCAAAATGTTGTAATAATTTCTATGCCTGATTCAAGAGGAGAAGTTCAAGTTGAAGCTGGAATAATGAAAATTAATGTTAAATTAAAAGATTTAAGACAACTTAAAGAGAAAAAAGTTAATAAGGAAAAGAAAAGAAGAGAACTTAAGTTAAATCTATCTTCAGTTGAAAGTAGAATTGATCTAAGAGGTATGGATTCAGAAGAAGCTTGTTATAAAACTGATAAATATCTAGATGAAGCGTATATGGCGAATTTAGGAGAAGTTACAGTAGTTCATGGTAAGGGTACTGGAGTTTTAAGAAAAGCAATAAATAATATGTTAAAGAAACATCCTCATGTAAAAGATTATAGACTTGGTGAGTATGGTGAAGGTGGAGACGGAGTCACTATAGTAATTTTAAAATAAAATTATTAAAACATTATAAAATAATAAAGAGGCTCATGTACTTGAGCCTCTTTTGTGCTATAATTTAAAAAGAAAAGAGGTGTTATTATGTATCTTATAAGTAGTTGTCTTTGTGGCATTAATTGCAAATATAGCGGTGGTAACAACCTAAATGAGAAATGTTTAGATATATTAAAAGAAGGTAAAGGAATATTGATTTGCCCTGAACAATTAGGGGGGCTTTCAACTCCAAGGTTACCTGCAGAAATAATAGGTAAAGCAGAAAATATATTAAGAGGTATGGATAAGATAATAACTAAAAATAACATAGATGTAACAAATGAATTTTTGAAGGGCGCTAAAGAAACTTTGAAAATAGCAAAACTATATAATATAAATAAGGCTATTTTAAAAGATGGAAGTCCTTCCTGTGGAGTTAATTATATTTATGATGGTAGTTTTACAGGAAAAAAAATAAAAGGCAATGGATTAACAACAGAAATTTTAATGGAAAATGGAATTAAAGTAATTAGTGATATAGATTTTATGGAGGAGATTTAAAATGGGGATAATTAGTGCACTTAAGAAATTAATAAATAAAGATAAAAGACAAGGGGATAATATACTTAAAAATAAGGATGCAGTAGATAATGATATTTTAAAAAAAGAAGATGGTGTAGAAGAAAGAGAGATTATAGAGGATATAGAATATCTTAAAAGTTTTAAAGATATAGAATTAGCAATAGATATGGGAAAAAGTGAAGATATATTTATTGAACATAGAGATTTAACAGAAGAAGAAATAGAGATATTAATTATAGAAGAAATAAATAAAGTGATAAAAGTTCATGATGATTTCAATGAGGTTAAAGTTAAGTCAAGAGAAGCCGCAAATAGGATTGGGGTTCAGTATTTAGATAGAGTATCTAAATATTTAACTAAAGATAGAAGAATCTTTGATAGATATCATGATAAGTATGTAGATAGAGAGTATTTTAATGTTATAATTGACAATTCAATACTTATGATAATATTTAGTTTTAAAGAATATGGCGTTGAGATTTTGTCAGAGTTAAGTCAAAAAAATAGTAATCTTTATTTAAAAGCTACAAATTTACTTTGTAAATTAGCTAGTGAAAATATAAAAACAGAAGAAATATTAGATGGTATTATAAATAATATTATGCTATTAAGTGATGAAAATAGAATTGTTACTCTAGGTTTTATGTCTCAAATTAAAGAAAATGGACGAGTTATAAGTATAATACAATATTTCTATAAGGATTATCTAAAAAAAGGACAACTTGAAAATGCTTATAAAACTTTAAATCATTTAATAAATGCAGCGGAAAGATATACAGAAGGACATTTGAAATTCTTAAAAGAAGTAGCTCGTGGAAACAAAAAAATTAATTTGCAATATATTATGGTTCTTGAAGAAAAAGATCCTAAATATATAATGGTAGATAAGATAAGTGAAGAATTAAGGGTAGAAGCGGCAATAACATATTATTTAATAAATCCAAAAGATAAAGAAATTAAGGATACTTTAAAGTATCTTTCTGAATATTCATTAAATGAAAGTTTAAGAAAGAAAATTAAAAAAGTAATTAATGCTTAGATAGTTAGTTACATTATGAAGGAGTAAGTAAATTGAAATCAAAAGATAATGGAAATGAAGTTTTAAAAAGCAAAAGTAATGTTGATAAAGAGAGTAATAAGTTTTCTAAGATGAGAGGTAATAATCTTAGAAAAAAGAGAAGTAGGAAGAAGAAAAAGTTTAAAATAATTCTATTTTTGACGGTATTTTCTATTACAGTTTCAATAATTTACTATCAGAAGAAAACAAACTATTTAGGTATGCCAAATAAAGAAATTTTAAGTTTTGTATTTGAAGAAAAAGATGAGTTTTTAGGAGATATAAATAATATAAAAAATAGTTTAGATAAACTTTATATAACAGAAGAAGATAAAAAAAATATAAATGAAGAAGTAACAAAATTAGAAGAAGATATAAAGGGAAAAGATAAAAAAGAGGCAAAAGAGTTAATTAATAAATTGAAATCACAAATTAATGATATAAGCGCTAAAAATCAAATTAATCTTGAAGAAGAGTATAATAAAATAAATGATGAAATAATTGATAATTATACTGAAGAAGAAGAAAAAGTATTAAATCAATTTAGAGATAGTTATGAAGACGCTTATAATAATAATGATTTTTTATTAGCAAAAAGTAGGCTAAGTGAAATGGAAACTTATATTAAAGATACAAATAAGTTAGCTAATGAAAGAAGAATAAGTAAGACATATGAAGAAAATTCAACAGTTGATCCAAGTACAAGAGAACCTTTTTATGTTAATGATATTTTGATTGTAAACAAAGAATATGGACTTCCATCAGATTTTGCTCCTGGTGAAAGTAGTGAAGCTAGACAAGCTTTTGAAGAAATGAAATATCAAGCACAATTAGAAGGTATTTATTTAAATGCATTTTCAACTTATAGAAGCTATTGGAGACAAGATAGACTATATAATAATTATGTATATGAGTATGGAGAAGAAAAAGCTGATACATTCTCTGCAAGAGCAGGTTTTAGTGAACATCAAACTGGTCTTGCCTTTGATATAGGTGGACTAGACAGTAGTCTTTGGGCTCAGGATGATTTTAGATACACAGAAGAGGCTAAGTGGCTATTAGAAAATGCTTATAAATATGGTTTTATTTTAAGATTCCCAGAAGGGAAAGAGTGGATAACTGGATATCAATATGAGTCATGGCATTTTAGATATATTGGAGTTGAAAATAGCATAAATTTCAAAGATAATAACTTAACTTTAGAAGAGTATTTAGGCTTAGTAAAAAATTAATAATATTTTTAATAGCTTATTTTAAGAAAATTTTAAATATATAAATAGGGATGACTTGATTAAGGAATTTTGTATAGATTTCTAATTTTATTAATAGAATATGTATAAGATACTTTCTAAATAATAAATTCTTGATTATGACTTGTATATAAATTTTGTATAAAATTTAGAATAAATGACAAGAATATAATAAGAGAATTTATTATTTAGGAGGAATTTATTTTGGAAAATTTAAACTTACAAAAAAGAGATGCCAATATAAGCAATAATGCTAAAAAATTAAGGAAAATTGGCAAGGTTCCTGGTATTTTATATAGTAAAGAATTAAATAGTTTACTCTTTGAAATTGGAGAACTAGATATAGCGAAAGAAGTTAGAAGAAATGGGGAACATGGTGTTTTAAATCTTAATGTTGATGGGGATAGAGTTACAGCTTTAATAAAAGAAGTTCAAAGAGACCCAGTAACTAATAAGATAATACATCTTGACTTACAGGAACTTGAGCATAATCAAAAAATAATATCTCAAGTGCCAATACAATATATAGGTGAGGAATTTCTTCATAAAAAAGGAATGGTTCTTCAAAAAGAAAAAGATACGGTAAAGGTAGAATGCTATGCAGATAATCTTCCTAAAAGTTTTAAAATTAATATGTCTCAAGATGATAAAGAAGCGGTTTATACAGTTGCTGATTTAGAAATAGCTTCAGAATTATCAATTATAGATGATTTAGATTTAGTTATTGCATCTTCATTATATGAGAGAAAATTAATTAATAATCCGGGTCAAGAATCCGATGAAGTTGGCAAAATATAATAATAAATATATAAATTTGGCTGTCGTAAAAAGAACTTTAATCATAGTATATTGTGGTTAGCGCTTTTATTACGATGGCCCAATTTTTTTACTTCAAAAAGTAGGAAGTTTAAAATGCGAATTTATAGATTTTTACTTTTTATTTCATAAATAAGGAATTTAGTGTATAATAAAAACTGATTATTTAGTTTATGGAGGGAAGGATTATTATGTTATATAAAGAAAAATATAAAGAATGGTTAGAATCAGAGATTATAGATGATAACATTAAAAATGAATTAAGATCTATTAAAGATGAAAATGAAATAGAAGATAGATTCTATAAAGATTTAGAATTTGGTACTGGTGGTCTTAGAGGAATAATTGGAGCTGGAAGTAACAGAATGAATATATATACTGTATCTAAAGCTACCCAAGGATTTGCAAATTACTTAAATAAAAGATTTGAAAAGCCATCTGTAGCTATAGCTTATGATTCTAGAAACATGTCTAAGGAATTTTCAAAGGCGGCAGCATTAACATTAGCAGCTAACAATGTAAAAGTTTATTTATATGAAGATTTAAGACCTACCCCTATGTTATCATTTGCTGTTAGATACTTAAACTGTACTGGTGGAATTGTAGTTACAGCATCACATAATCCAAAAGAATATAATGGATACAAAGTATATGATGAATTTGGAGGCCAAGTTACAGATGATAAGGCAAACCAAATTATTAATGAAGTTTATAAAATTACAGATTTTACTTTAATCAAAACTATAAATGAAGAAGAAGCTATTAATAATGGACTTTTAGTTTATATTGGAGAAGATGTAGATAAGGCTTATATAGAAAAAGTAAAGGATTTAACAGTTAGAACAAACTTAGTTAAAGAAAAAGCAAAAGATTTAAAGGTAATATATACACCAATTCATGGTTCAGGTAATATGCCTGTTAGAAGAATATTAAAAGAACTTGGTTATGAAGGTATTTCTGTTGTTAAAGAACAAGAACTTCCAGATGGAAACTTCCCAACAGCTCCATATCCAAATCCTGAAGATCCAGCTGTATTTAAATTAGCTTTAGAGATGGCTAAAGAAGAAAATCCAGATGTTATATTTGCTACAGATCCAGATGCAGATAGAATCGGAGTTGTAGTTAAGGATAGTGAAGGAGAATATAAAGTATTAACAGGTAATCAAACAGGATTACTATTAACTGAATATATTCTTTCAGCTCAAAAAGAAGAAGGTAAACTACCTAAAAATGGTGCTGTAATCAAAACTATAGTTACTACAGATGGTGTAAAAAATATTGGGAAATATTATGATATAGAAGTATTAGAAGTTTTAACAGGTTTTAAATATATAGGAGAAAAAATAAGAGAATTCCAAGAAACTGGAGATAAAAAATATATATTTGGTTTCGAAGAAAGCTTTGGTTATTTAGCTGGAGAGTTTGTTAGAGATAAAGATGCTGTAATAGCAGCAATGTTAATAGCTGAAATGACTTTATATTATAAAGAACAAGGTAAGAGCTTATATGATGCTTTAATAGCTCTTTACAATAAGTATGGGTACTTTAAAGAAGCTTTAGTTTCCTTTGAATTAAAAGGAAAAGAAGGAAGTGAAAAAATATCTAACTGTCTTGAATCTTTAAGAAATGAAAGATTAACAGAAATGAATGGACATAAAATAGTTAAAAAATATGATTATCAATTAAGTAAAGAAGAAGATTTAATTACTAATGAAGTTTTAGATATAGATTTACCAAAATCAAATGTTATAAAGTACACTTTAGATAATGGTTCTTGGTTTGTTGTAAGACCTTCTGGTACAGAACCTAAAATGAAGGCTTATATAGCAGTAGAAGGAAATAGTTTAACTAATGCTGAAGAAAGCTTAAATGATTTTAAAAATGAAGTAGTAAACCATATTAATTCAAAATTAAATTAAGTAAGATGTAGGGATAAAGTTATAAAGTTTTATATAAATTAAGGCTTTATAACCAATACCCTACTTTTTTATTTGAAAGGTATATAAATATGTAGTATTATTATAAATAGGCTAATTTTAAGGAGGTTTGTATTTTGGATTACAATGCATTAATTAAAGAAAAACTAGGTAAATTATTATTTTTAGAAATTGAAGTTAAGGGATTTAAGGAAACTATAAAAATGCCAGATTATGTAGCTTTAAAAAATAAAGATTTATATATACCTATATCTCCAGAATATATAACAAAAAATGTAGAAAATGAAATAAAAATTAAAAATTTACCTATATATTATTTTATTGAAGGTATGTTTTTTGCTATGGGAGCAGATGAAAATATTAAATACGTTGATGATTATGAAACTATTTTAACTTACATAAAAGATACAGACTCTTGTATAAAGAGTTTAATTTCTAAAAGAATCAAAGAAGATAAGATGCTAGAAGCTTATATATTACTTAAAGGATATTATAAATATACAAAAGAAAAGGAGATAATGAAGAAACTTCTTTTAGTTGGTGAAAATATTTATGAAAAAGATAAAGGGTTCAGAGATAATTTAATGAGAGATATTGATTACTGTGAAGATAATTTATTAAAAATACCAGAATTTTATTTATATAAAGCTTTAGTTTTAAAAGATGATAATAATTTTAAAGCTGCAAAGGTAGCTATTAATGAATATATTAATCAAGGTGGAAAATTAAATGATGATATAGAAATATTAGTTCAAGATATTAATAATATTTCAGATTATGATGAGGCTATTGAAAGTATTAACGAAGAACCTATAAAGACTATAAAAATATTAGTTAAATTATTAGAAACTTTTGAAGAGAATCCATTAATTTATTATTATTTAGCAGTAGCATATAGAAAAATTGAAAATTATGAAAAAGCTATTTACTATTTAAATGAAAGTATTCAAATAGAAAGTGGAATATATGAAGTAATAGTTGAGATGGGAATAAATTATGCTTGTATAGGAGAATATGAAACTGCTATAAGTTATTTTAAAAAGGCCTTTGAAGTAACTAAGGAAGTAGAAATATGCACTAATATAGTTATGTGTTATTTAAATCTAAATAATATTGAAGAAGCTAAAGTTCATTTAGAATTAGCTAAAAAGTTAAATAATGAGGATGAAATAGTAAAAGAACTTGATAAAATTATAAATGGATAAATAAGAATTTAATTAAAGAGAGAGTAAATCTCTCTTTTTTTCTTTACAATATAAAACTTTAGTAAATAATATAATTATGGTATTATTAAGGATGTAAAGTTAAAATTATATAGATTAAGCTTTATTAAGGAGTAGAAATGGAAAATAAGGATTTTATTAAAATACTTAATTATAAAATTTATAAGAATTCTTTAAAGGATGCTTTGGAATATATAGAAAGATTTGAAAAAGTTCATATAGTTTCTGGAAATCCAGAAGTTTTATTTCAAGGATTAGAGGATAAGGAGTTGTATAATAATTTCTTATCTAATGAAGCGTTTATAATACCAGATGGAGTAGGAACACAAATAGCTGCGAATTATTTAAAAACACCTGTAAAAGAAAAAATAGCAGGAATAGAGTTTATGAAAGCTATAATAAGTGAATGTGAGAAAAAAAATAGAGGTATTTACTTAATTGGTACAACTGAAGAAAATATAAAAGATTGTGTAGCTAATTTAATGGTAAAATACCCTAAGATAAATATTGTAGGCTATAGAAATGGTTTTTTTGATTTAGATAAATCAGAGAATTTAATAAAAGAAATAAATGAGAAGAAACCTTATGCAGTTTTTGTGGCTATGGGATGTCCAAGGCAGGAAAAATTTATAATAAGGAACTTTAAAAAAATAGATTCTACAATATTTATGGGAGTTGGGGGAAGTTTTGATATTATAGCAGATAAAATAAAAAGAGCTCCTAAATGGATGATAAATATTGGGTTAGAATGGCTTTATAGAGTTATTAAAGAACCTTTTAGAATAAAGAGATTAGGAAGTATACCTAGATTTTTAATGAAAGTAATTAAAGAAAAGTAAATAAATAAGGAGAATAATTAGAAATGAAAATATTATTTATAGCCTGCTATTCACCTCTTATAAATAATTCAGCTTCTATAGAAACATTGCAATATTTAAATAATTTAGCCAGAATAGAAGGAAATGAAATTCACTTATTAACAGTTAATTTTCCTGAAAATTCAATATATTACGATGAATATATATTTAAAATGCTTGATGAGAAGGTGAAAGTTCATATTATATCTGGTGGTTTTATTTTTGAAAAAATAATGCCTAAAAAGAATAATTTAAAAATGAATGTAAATAAATCAAATAAGAGTTTTAAAAGAATTATTCTAAAAAAAGTAAAAAAAGCTATTGCTATTCCAGATATGTATTACAACTGGGCTATTAAAGCTAGTAGGTATGGAATTGAGCTTATGGAAAAAGAAAACTTTGACATAATGTTTTCTATGCATGAACCGCCTTCTAGCCATATATGTGCTTATAGAATAAAAAAGGTTTACAATAATTTAAGGTGGATAACTTATTGGAGTGATCCATGGCTTAAGGATTCTACTAGAGAAAATAGTAGTTTTATTAGAAGGAAATTCGAAGGAAATTATGAAAAGAAAATTGTTGAAAATAGCGAAGAATTTATTTTTGTTACTAAAGAAAATAGGGATGATTATATAAAAACTTATAATATTCCTAAAGATAAAACCAAAATTATTACAAGGGGTTATGATGAGGAGATGTATAAAGAGATATCTTTACTTAAAAAACCTCCTTTAATAAAAGAAGATAAAATAAATATTGTGTATGCAGGCGAGATTTTTTCAAAACTTAGAGATGTAAATCCTTTTGTAAAGACATTAGAAAAACTTAGAGAAGAGAATAAAGATTTATATAGTAAATTAAATATATTATTTTTTGGAAATATAGATGATTCTGTAATGAAAAAATCTTTAGAAGATATAGAAGTAGTTAAAGTAGAAAAGAGAATACCATATAATGAAGCTCTAAGATATATGATTAATTCAGATGTGCTTTTATTATTTGGAAATAAAAATTCTAAACAAATTCCTGCAAAAATTTATGATTATTTTGGATGCAAAGGCTATGTTTTGGTAGTGCTTGGAGATGAAAAGGATCCTATTATACAATTAACAAAAGATTTAGAAAAATGCGTAGTTATAAAAAATAATGTGCAAGATATAGAAAAAGGAATAGAAAAGCTTTCAAAGAAAATTTTAAATGGTGATATTTCAAGTCCTATAAAAGAATATGAATGGAAGAATATTTCTAAGAAATTAAATGAAACCTTAAGAGGTGAATAGAATGCATATAATGTTCATACCTTCTTGGTATAGTAATAAAAGAAATCCGGTTCATGGTAGTTTTTTTAAAGAACAAGCAAAGGCTCTGCAAAAAGAAGGAATAAAAATAACTGTAGCCTATAATGAGATTTGGCCATTAACACTACTTGGTAAGATTAAAGAAAAAATAGGAATGAATATTGAGTTGGAAGAAGGATTGAAAACTTATAGATATAAGAATTTTAATTTCTTACCTAAAAATCCTAAAATGTTTTCTGTTTTTAATAGAAGAATGGATAGATTATATAAAGAAATTATAAAGAGAGAAGGTAAAATTGATATTATTCATTGTCAATCTTCTTTTTGGGCAGGAATAAGTGCTTATTATATATCAAAAAAATATAATATTCCATTAATAATAACAGAACATACATCTATAAAAAAAGCTTATTATCTTAAAGAAAGCTACAAACCTTATATTTTAGATTCTTATAAAAAAGCAGATAAACTTATAGCGGTAGGGAATGGACTTAAAAACGAATTAATTAAGCTAACTAATAGAGATGATATTTTAGTTATACCTAATTTAATTCCTATAGATAATTTTAGTATAAAAGAGAATAATAATAGAGAATTCACCTTCTTTTCCTTAGCTTTTTTAGAAGGAGAAAAAGGTATGGATACTTTGATAAAGGCTTTTAATGAAGGTTTTAAAAATACTAATACTAGATTAATTATTGGAGGAGAAGGAAGTCAAAAGGAAGAATTAATTAAACTTACAAAAACTTTAGGAATTAAAGATAAAGTTAATTTTTTAGGAGCATTAACAAGAGAAGAAGTTTCTTATAATATGAGAGAATGTGATGCCTTTGTTTTAGCCTCACGATATGAAACTTTTGGAGTTGTTTATATTGAGGCTTTAGCCTCTGGAAAACCTGTAGTTGGAACCTATAATGGTGGAGCTGAAGATATAATTACTAAGGAAAATGGGATACTAGTAAATATAGATAATGTAAAAGAACTATCTAAAGGAATGATAGAGATAAGAGATAATATAAAAAAATATGATTCTATAAAGATTAGAGAAAATTGTATAGCTAGATATTCAGAAAAACAAATAACACAAGAAATAATTAGAGTTTATGACGAATTAATACAAAAATAGAGGTGATAATTTGGAATTTAAAGATTATAGTATACATAAATTTATAGAGGAGTTATCTTCTAGCAAAGCTTCACCAGGTGGTGGAAGTACAGCAGCTTTAGTAGCAGCCTTAGCAACAAGTTTAAATTCTATGGTTTATTCTTTAACTATAGGTAAAAAAGTTTTTGATAACTTAAATTTGGAAGAAAAAGATAAGATGATTTCACTTTCAGAGGAATCTAAGAAGTTAACAGAAAAATTTCAAACTTATATGGAAAAAGATAGAGAAGACTTTTTAAAACTAATGGATAGTTTTAAACTTAAAAAAGAAACTGATGAAGAAAAAGAAATAAGAAAAAAATCAATAAAAGAAAACACAATAAAGGCCATGGAAACACCTTTATTTTTAGGAGAAGAAGCTTTAAAATATTACTCGAATATTGAGTTTGCTATAAAATATGGTAATAAGAATTTAATATCTGATGCAGGAGTTGCTGCTATATTATTAAATGCATCAATAGAAAGTGCAGTGCTAAATGTAAAAGTAAATCTAAATTCATTAAGAGATGATAAAGATTATAGTAATGTTTTAGATAGATGTAATAAACTTTTAGAGGAATCAGAAAAAATTAAAAATATTTTACTAAAAGAAGTTAATAATGTTATATATCCGGAATAAAAATGGAAATATAATAATTTTCTATAAATAAAAAATAGCCACTAGGGCTATTTTTTATTTTTCAAGATCTGTCAAAGGTCTAAATTCATATCCTTCTTTTTTTAGTTCTTGTATAACAGTTTTAAGAACCTTAGTGTTAGTATCAGATACTGAATGGAGCAACATAATTGAACCGGGATGAGCTCCATTTAAAATCTTTTTAATAGCATACTCTTCAGTTGGTTGATTATCTACTAACCAATCTTTATAAGCAAAGCTCCAAAAAATTGTTTTGTAGCCTAGATTTTGAGTTTTACTTAAAGAGGTTTTAGAGTACTTACCCATTGGGGGTCTAAAGAATTTTGGCATATCTAAAGAAGTTATATTTTTAAATTCCTCCTCTACATCTGAAAATTCTTTATTGAATTTTTCGGAATCTGTTATAGAAGCCATAGAAGGATGATGAGAAGAATGATTACATACTAAATGATTATCTTCTACCATTCTTTTTACTATTTCAGGTTCAGCCTTAACATAAGGTTTTACAACAAAGAAAGCAGCAGGAACTTTTTCCTCTTTTAAGATATCAAGTATTTTTATAGTATTTCCATTTTCATAACCTTGATCAAAAGTTAAATATAAAACTTTTGAATTAGTATCACCAACATAGTAGGCATCGTAATCTTTAAAAAAACTTAAAGATTCTTTAGGGGCTTCAGGAGTTTTTCCCTTTTCTCTATTTACAAAATACCAATTTAATTCTTGATTATCAGAAGTATTAGAATTTGCAAAAACTATAGTGGAAAAAAATAATCCTATTATAGAGAGAATTGATAAGAAAAAAAGAAAAAATTTTTTCATAGTTTCACCACCTTATTATTCATATATTATTAGTATCTTATAAAAATATAAAATTACCCTTAGAAATTCAAAGAATAAATTGTAATTACTGGTTTATATAAATTCTTATGTGTTGAAATAATTATTAGGTTAGAGTATAATTTTAAAGATGATTTAAGATAAGAAAGGACTGTACATAGATGAATTTGGGAATAGTTGGTTTACCTAACGTAGGTAAAAGTACTTTATTTAATGCAATAACAAAAGCTGGAGCGGAATCAGCAAATTATCCTTTTTGTACAATAGAACCAAATGTAGGAGTTGTAAATGTTCCGGATAAGAGATTAGATGTATTAGAAAAAATGTATAATACAAAGAAAAAAGTTTATACAGCTGTTGAATTTTATGATATAGCTGGATTAGTAAAAGGAGCTTCAAAGGGAGAAGGTTTAGGAAATAAATTTTTATCTCATATAAGAGAAGTATCTGCTATTGTTCATGTTGTTAGATGTTTCGATGATGGAAATGTAGTTCACGTAGAAGGTTCTGTAGATCCAATAAGAGATATAGAAACTATTAATTTAGAATTAATTTTTGCTGATTTAGAAGTTCTTGAAAGAAGAATGGAAAGATCAGTTAAATTAGTAAGATCTGGTGACAAAAAAGCTAAGGAAGAATATGCACTTATGGAAAGAATTAAGGAGCATTTAGAAAAGAGTCTTCCTATAAGAACAATGGAAGTAACTGAAGATGAAGAAGAAATTATAAAAAGCTTATTTATGATAACTTCAAAACCAGTATTATATGCTTGTAACATATCAGAAGAGGATATGATGGAAGGTAATACAGAAAACGAATATGTAAAGAAAGTTAAAGAACATGCTGAAAAGGAAGATTCAGAAGTTGTTGTAGTTTGTGCAAAGCTTGAAGAAGAGTTATCAGGCCTTGAAGATGAAGAAAAACTAGAAATGCTAAGTGAATATGGTTTAGAAGAATCAGGTCTAGATAAATTAATTAGACTTAGCTATAAACTTTTAGGATTAATTAGTTATTTAACAGCTGGAGTTCAAGAAGTCAGAGCTTGGACTATAAAAGAAGGAACAAAAGCTCCACAAGCTGCTGGTAAAATCCATACAGACATAGAAAGAGGTTTCATTAGAGCTGAAATAGTAGCTTATGATGATTTAGTTGAGTGTGGATCAGAGGCTCATGCTAAAGAAAAAGGACTGTATAGATTAGAAGGTAAAGAGTATGTAATGAAAGATGGAGATGTAGTTAACTTTAGATTTAATGTTTAATAACAAATTTTAAAATTAATAAGAAAAAGCCCTTTTAATGGTTTATCCATATAAGAGGGCTTTTTCTTATTTCAAAATACATGTGATAAAAATATAAAGGAATTATCTTTAAAACTACTTAAATTAATAGAAATAAGAAAGAAATTTATTATTTTAGGAGAAACTTTAATATAAATAAGAAAAAATATAAAATAAATGGATAAATATTTAAATATAACTTGAATAAACATTAGAAGTTTTATAAAATAATAGTATAAAGTGGTTGAAAGTGGTTATAAGTGGAGGAGATTTATAAAAGGTGGGAGAATTATGTTTATTGGTGAATACCAACATGCTTTGGATAGTAAAAATAGAATAATTGTTCCCTCTAAGCTAAGAGAAGGGTTAGGTAATAAATTTGTTATTACTAAAGGTCTAGATGGATGCTTATATGCTTATCCTATGGAAGAGTGGAAGGCCCTTGAAGAAAAGCTTAAATCCTTACCAATAACAAACAAAGATGCTAGAGCTTTTGTAAGATTTTTCTTTTCTGGTGCTTGTGAAATTGAAGTTGATAAACAAGGTAGAGGTTTAATACCACAAAATCTAAAGGAATATGCAAAGATAGAAAAGGAAATAGTAAGTATTGGAGTATTAACAAGAGTTGAAATATGGAGCAAAGAAAATTGGCAAGATTATAATGAATCTGATATAGACTTTGACTCAATAGCGGAAAAAATGAGCGAATTAGGAATATAAGGAGATTATATTATGGAATTTAAACATGTATCTGTACTTTTAAATGAATGTATAGAGGGATTAAATATAAAAGAAGATGGTATTTATGTTGATGGAACATTAGGTGGAGCAGGGCATTCTTCAGAAATATTAAAGAATTTATCTAATGATGGATTATTAATAGGTATAGATCAAGATGAAGATGCTTTAAAAGCAGCGAAAAATAGGTTACAAAATTATAATAATGTAAAGTATGTACATAATAATTTTTACAATATAGATTCAGTTTTAAATGAGTTAGATATTGAAAAAATAGATGGCATGATGATGGATTTAGGGGTTTCCTCATATCAACTAGATGAAGCTGAAAGAGGATTTAGTTATATGAAGGATGCGCCTTTAGATATGAGGATGAATAGGGAAAATTCGCTATCTGCTTACGAAGTAGTAAATAATTATGAAGAACAAGAGATACACAGAATTATAAGGGACTATGGTGAAGAGAAATTTGCTAAAAGAATAGCTAGATTTATTGTTGAGCAAAGAGAAATTAAACCTATAAATACAACTTTAGAGTTAGTTGAAATAATTAAAGCAGCTATTCCAGCTAAGGCAAGAAGAGAAGGACCACATCCAGCTAAAAGAACATTTCAGGCAATAAGAATTGAAGTTAATAGTGAGCTTTCTATATTAAATAAAGCTATAGAGGATGGAGTAAATAGATTAAATAAGGGTGGAAGAATGGCAATTATAACATTCCATTCTTTAGAGGATAGAATTGTAAAGATAAAATTTAAAGAACTAGCTACTGCATGTACTTGTCCAAGAGAATTTCCAATTTGTATTTGTGGAGGAAAAGCTAAAGTTAAATTAATTAGTAGAAAAGCTATTGAACCAAGTAAAGAAGAGGTTGAAGAGAATCCAAGGAGTAGAAGTGCTAAGCTTAGGGTTATAGAAAAACTTTAAAAAAAGTTAAGTAATTGTTTGGGGGATGTAATAAAATGGTTAATAGAGAATATGATTATATAAGAGGAAATACAGCAATTAATCCAAAAAGAAAATACGATGATTTTGACAAAAGGGTAGAACGTGAAAATCTAGAAAGAAGAAAAAGAGAAGAGCAAAGAAGAGAAAAAGAAGCAAAAAAATCTCGTGTTAAAAATATACTTCAAGTAGCTTCGATTGCATTAATATTAGGGCTTGTTAATATTGGGATAGACGGAAAAGTATATAAATTACAAAAGGAATTAATAGAAGTGAATAAACAAATTAGTATAGCTAAAGCTGAAGGCGAAGCTTTGAGGGTAGATTTGTTGAAATATGCTTCAATAGAAGATATTAAAGAAGCCTCTATAGCCAAGGGAATGAAGACACCTACTAAAAATGATACTGTAGTTATTAACATAACTAAAGATTTTTTTGAAAACATAGAATAATAAACTATTTATTAGATGTAAAATGAGACACATGCCAAGATAAAGGGTACGTTTAGTATTCTACATGTTATTTATTAATTACATGGAGGCATTAAATTGAATAAAAGAAATTACAGAGATAAAGCGCTAATGAAAAAAAGAATATCATTAGCGCTTGCTACATTAACCTGTTTATTTGCAATTTTATTAACAAGACTTTCTTATATTATGATAGTTAAAAGGGAAGAATACTCTGCAAGAGCTGAAGAACAATGGACAAGTGAAGTAAAGATAGATGCAAGAAGAGGAAAAATATTAGATAGAAATGGTGTTGAACTTGCACTATCTGCTAATGTTTATAGAGTAGATTTTGATTTGAATTCAATTAGAGCTCATATTAAAAAAGATAATGCAACGAAAGAAGATATTGCCAAAAGAGTTGCTGAAGCTTTAGATATGGAAGAAGAAAAAGTTTTGAAAAAATTAAATGCGACTCTTCCAAGTGGAGCAGATGCAGGAGCGGCTATTTTAGTTAGAAGAATAGAAAAAGACAAAGGCGATAAAGTTAAAAATTTAAACATACCAGGAGTTATAGTATCACCAGATACTAAAAGATATTATCCAAAGGATAATTTTTTAGCTCATGTTTTAGGGAGTACAAATATTGATGGACAAGGACTTACAGGAATTGAACTTCAATATAATAAATATTTATCTGGAACACCAGGACTTAGAATATCTGAACTTGATAAATATAATGATGCTCTTTCTTATACTATTTCAGAATTTACATCCCCGATAAATGGAAAAGATATAAATTTAACAATTGATAGTAATATACAAGCCTTTGCAGAAAAGGTTGCACAAGAAGCGTATGTTGAAAATAAAGCAAAGCAAGTTTCAATTTTAGTAACTAATCCTAATAATGGAGAAATTCTAGCATTAGTAAATAAACCTGATTTTAATCCTAATGAACCTTATGAAGGTGCAGATGAATATGATGGAGCGAATGTTAGTGATAGAGTTCAAAAAATGTGGAGAAACCATTTAGTAAATGATACTTTTGAGCCTGGTTCAATATTTAAGGTAGTTACTATGATAGGAAATTTAGAAGAAGGATTAGTTAAAGAATCTGACACGTTTAATTGTGCTGGAAGTTTAAGAGTTGGAGCTCATACGATTAAATGTTGGAAAAGAACAGGACACGGAACTTTAACTTTGCCGGAAATACTTCAAAACTCATGTAACGTTGGATTTATGGAAATAGGGAAAAAAATTGGTCGTGAAAAACTTAATGAGTATATAAAAAAATTAGGTTTTGGAAAAGTAAGTGGAATAGATCTACCAGGAGAAGCTAAAGGAATAACAAAGAAAACAGAAGATATTACAGAAGCAGATTTAGCTACTATATCTTTTGGACAAACCAATACTGTAAATGCAGTACAATATATGGCGGCTTTTAACAGCATAGTAAATGGTGGAGAATTAATACAACCACATTTAATGAAGGAAGTTACCCATATAGATGAAAATGGAGAAGTAATTGTAGATGAAGAGTTTACTTCAGAAGTTACAAAAGTTTTAAGTGATGAGAATACAGCTGTTTTAAGAGATTATTTAGAGAGGACAGTTGCATTTGGAGGATCTAGCAAAGCTTATGTAGAAGGTTACCATGTAGCTGCTAAGACTGGTACTGCACAAAAAGTTAATCCAAATGGTGGTGGATATGAAGCAGGAAAATATATTTCATCTTTAGCTGGATTTGCTCCAGCTGATGATCCGAAAATTTCAATTTTTATATCTATTGATGAACCTAGTGCAGGAGCTTACTATGCAGGTCAAATAGTTGCACCTTTAGCTAATATTTTATTTACAGATATATTTAATTATATGAATTCAGAAATATCAAAAGATGACTCAGAGAGTATAATTAAAGAAGTGATTATTCCTGAAACAAGGGGGATGAGTGTAGAGGAAGGGAAAAAACTGTTAAAAGATTACAATTTGCAGTATAATATAGAAGGAAATGGGTCTATAATAACAGAAGTAAAGCCTTATCCTGGATATGCAGTTAAAGAAAATTCAAAGATTAATATAGACACAGGTAATTTAGAGTCTTATAATAAAAATGTCGTAATGCCAGATTTAGCAGGATATTCTTTAGAATCAGCGTTGAAACTTTTAGAAGACTTAGGAATTAACTATACTTATGAAGGCGAAGGAGCTGTAGTTGAACAAAGTATTCCTAAAGGTGAAATGATTAAAAAAGGTACAAATGTAAAATTAGTATTAAATTCAGAATATGGAGATTAAATTAGAATATCCCTTTCATTAGCATGTGGGACACTCACATGCTAATATTTTAT
>X276_Barnacle_Goose__coassemble_195_pt1 | contig 29012 bp, 24 predicted proteins | sample X276_Barnacle_Goose__metabat2_high_PE_012 | metagenome-assembled genome bin X276_Barnacle_Goose
CTCTAATTATTTTCAATATTTATATAACTCTTATTACAACCCAAAATTATCAAATATCAATTATTTAAAAAATTCAAATAACATCCCTATGCCATATAATATTTCTAAATCTTATGAAAATATAATTCTAAATTTAGTTAACTATATAGATTCATAAAAGATATTTGGCAAGAATTAATCAATTAAATATCTATTTTAGTATTTATCAATATTAATACAAGCAACTAGAAGTACTTTCAATTAAAATACTAAGAATATTGATTACTCTTAGTATTTTTAATAATTACACCTAATCTTAGTACTTCTTTGCTTTGTTATTAAATTTTATTATATATATATTTATTTAACTTATATTATAAATTATTATATATAGCCTTTATTATAAATTATTTTTAACTTCTTTAAGCCATTTTTTACTGTTCTTAAAGGAATTCCATGCCTGTTCTCCAAATCTCAAATAATTTATAGCTTCTCCTTCAGAACCTAGACTATTAAATTCTATTTCCTTCATATTAACTTTTTTTATTTTTAAAAGATGTTCCATTATATAAGGATTATTAGAGTTTGCAATTCTTAAGTTTCTTAAGGCCTTGTCCTCTTCTCCCTTAATAAGATAATATAAAGCTTTTGAATATTTAGTTCCCGCTAAAAAATCCTCTTTATAATTTTCAAATAATTTTTCTAATTCTTCAAATCTTTTTTCGATTATCATCCAAGACATTAAAGTTAATCTAATAAGAGTTGAATCTTCAGGATAAATATTAATTAACTCTAAGAAAACATCAATAGCTTCATTTCCTTCTCCATTTTCCCAAAGTAAATTTCCTAATCTATATTTAGAACTATAATAAGTTCTTGTAATTTCTTCTTTTAAAAACTCTTTTTTATATTTATTAATATTATCTCTTCCTATAATATTTTCCGAGAACTCTATAGCCTTTAAAGCATATTCCTTTTTTTTATTATTACTAATGCTATTATCATAAGAGAGTATAATATAAGCTTCAGAACATTTTTCCGAAATCATTAAGGCATCCTTTGCAAGCTTAATTCTTTTGTTAAAATTTCTTTCCTTCCAAGCAACATTACATAATTCATTGGCCTTTTTTATATTTTCATCTATTTTTATTTCTATAATATTTTCTTCTTTAATATCATATTCTTTGTTAGTTTTATTAAGTATATATTTATTATTAGTTATATCTATAAGATTTCGTATGTACTTAGATTTAGAAAGTCCTGTACTACTACTAACCTCAAAACTTTTATATAATTCACTTACCATAATATATTTTTCTCTTTTTTTATCAAAAAGTCCATTTAACAGTGCCAAAGTATGAATAATACCACATGCCCAGGAATTAACTTTACCTTTATTAAATAATTCATTATCTATTTCATATAAATCTTCTATAAGTTTTTCTGCTAAAGAGATATATGATTTATCTATAATACCATTATTACTGGCATTTTTTATTATTTGTATAATACTATCTACTTTTTCATCATTAATTTTTTTTACGCTATTCATTATTATTCTCCTTAATACTTCCTTGACCACTATATAAAAATATTTCTTATAAATAAAAAAGTGCTTTTCAGCACTTTTTCATATTAATCTTCTAATGTAGCTATTAAATTAGCTATTTCTTCTACAGCTAAAGCTTCGTCATCTCCTGAAGCTAAAACAGTTAACTTAGCTCCTTTAGTTACTCCTAAAGAAAGAACTCCGATTAAACTTTTAACATTAGCTTTTTTACCGTTGAATTCAATGCTTACATCTGATTTGAAAGATGAAGCTTTTTTAACTAATAAAGTTGCTGGTCTAGCATGTAAACCAGTTCCGTTGTTTACTACAACCTCTTTAGATATCATATAAAACACCTCTTTAATATAAATTTAAAATAGTTTCCTATTTAACTACTTCATTATATATGTAATTCAAAAAAATTTCAAGTTTTATATAATTTTAGATTCATAAAAAAGAACTACCATTTATATGTAGTCCTTTTTATTAATAATAGAACAATTTTTTTAAATCTATCTTGGTTGAATTATTAGTTTTATAGCTGTTCTTTCTTCTCCATCTATTAGGATATCTGTAAATGCGGGAATACAAACTATATCCTTACCACTAGGAGCAACGAAGCCTCTTGCTATAGCTATAGCTTTAACAGCTTGATTTATAGCACCTGCTCCTACTGCTTGGATTTCTACTATATTTTTTTCTTTAATTATGGCTGCCACTGCACCTGCCACTGAGTTTGGATTTGATTTTGTTGAAACTTTTAATACTTCCACTTTGTCTTTACCTCCTAGATAAAAATCGTTTACAAATTAATTGATATTTTTTAACTACAAGTATATATATTCTATATTTTTTTAATTAATCCTTCTTTTATTTTCCATAATATTAAATATAATTCATATCTAGATATAATTACATATATTTTTCTAATTATTTTATATATTTCCCCAAACATAAAAAAATAGCCAAATGATTAAATAAATTATTTAAATCTTTTGACTATTTTTTGAATCGCTAATGATTTTTAAACTAAATTATTATTTAGCATAATCCACTGCTCTTGTTTCTCTAATAACATTAATTTTTATTTGACCTGGATACTCTAGTTGTTCTTCTATACTCTTAGCTAAATTTCTAGCTAATTCTACAGCTCCAACATCATCTAAGTGATCTGGTTTAACCATAATTCTAATCTCTCTACCAGCTTGAATTGCATATGATTTTTCTACACCTTCATAAGAGTTTGCAATCTCTTCAAGTTTTTCTAATCTTTTTATATATGCTTCTAAGGTTTCCCTTCTTGCGCCTGGTCTTGCTGCTGATATAGCATCAGCTGCTTGAACTAATACGGCCTCAAGTGTTAACATTTCAACATCACCATGATGAGCAGCAATTGCATTATATACTGCTTGAGATTCACCATATTTTTTAGCTAAATCTCCACCAATTACAGCGTGACGTCCTTCTTCTTCTTTAGTTGCTACTTTACCTATATCATGTAATAATCCAGCTCTCTTAGCTAGACTTACATCTAACCCAAGTTCTGCTGCCATTACACCAGCTAAGTATGAAACCTCAATAGAATGCTTTAACACATTTTGTCCATAACTAGTTCTATACTTTAGTCTACCAAGTAATTTGATTATTTCAGGATGAACTCCATGAACTCCAGTTTCTAGAGTCGCTTGTTCCCCTTCTTCTTTTATATCATTTTCAACGTCCTTAGTAGCTCTTTCTACCATTTCTTCGATTCTAGCAGGATGAATTCTTCCATCCACTATTAACTTTTCAAGAGCTATTTTAGCTATTTCTCTTCTAACTGGATCGAAACTTGATAAAATAACTGCTTCTGGAGTATCATCTATAATTAAATCTACCCCTGTTAACGTTTCAAGAGTTCTGATATTTCTACCTTCTCTACCTATAATTCTACCCTTCATTTCATCGTTAGGAAGGGTAACAACATGTACTGTTGATTCTGATACGTGATCTGCTGCGCATCTTTGAATAGCTGTCGTAATAATTTCTCTAGCTTTCTTTTCTGCTTCTTCTTTAGCCTTGGATTCAATATCCTTAATCATCATAGCAGTTTCATGAGTTACTTCTCTTCTAACTTCTTCTAAAAGAATCGCTTTTGCTTCCTCACTTGATAAGGATGCCACTTTTTCAAGTTCCTCTCTTCTTTTATCATGAAGTTCTTGTACACGAGATTCCATATCATCGATTTCTTGTAATCTTTTATTTAAATTTTCTTCTTTTTTCTCTAAAAGATCACTTTTCTTATCTAATGATTCTTCTCTTTGAATTATTCTTCGTTCAAGTCTTTGAATTTCATTTCTTCTTTCCCTTGAATCTTTTTCTAGATCATTTCTTAGTCTATGAACTTCTTCCTTAGCCTCTAAAATTGATTCTTTCTTAGTTGCTTCCGCTTCTCTTTTAGCATTAACTAAAACTTCTTCTGCTTCTTTCTCTAAGTCTTCTATCTTTTTTCTAGAAACCTTTTGTATAGTTTTATAAAGTAATAAACCCACAACGAATATAATTACAATATTTACTAATACCCAAATAAGAATTTCCTTCATAATAACACCTCCTCCATTTATTTAACAATTTTAAAATGAAAAATGTAGTAGGTATCATACTTATTCTAACTAATATTTAAAATACGTTAAACCAGTATTTGTTATTATTTTATCTTAATTTTAAAATTATGTCAAGTTTAGTTGAATAATTACCCAGTTTTATAAACGTTTACTTGAAAATAAAAATAATAGTAATAAATGATTAAAAAATCTTTTATTACTATTATACTAATTTTATTCTTTTATCAGAAATTTATTTTTCTGCTTTAGGTGTTTTTTCTGCCTTAGCTGCTACTTCTGAAGCAACAGTTTTTAAATTATATTTTTCTCTAATCTTATTTTCTATTTCTAAAGCAATATCAGGATTATCTTTTAAGAATTGTTTAGCATTTTCTCTTCCTTGACCTAATCTTACTTCATCATAAGAGAACCAAGCTCCACTTTTTTGAACAAATCCTTCTTTAACTCCAACATCTACTATGTTACCAGTTTTTGATATTCCTTCATTATACATTATATCAAATTCAGCTTGCTTAAATGGAGGAGAAACTTTGTTTTTGGTTACCTTAACTCTTGTTCTGTTACCTACAACATTATCCCCTTGCTTAATTGAATCTATTCTTCTTACATCTAATCTAACTGATGAATAGAATTTTAAAGCTCTTCCACCTGTAGTTGTTTCTGGATTACCGAACATAACCCCTACTTTTTCTCTAAGCTGATTTATAAATATTGCGATACAACCTGTTTTTTGTATTGTTCCTGTTAATTTTCTTAAAGCTTGAGACATAAGTCTTGCATGAAGACCTACATGAGAATCTCCCATTTCCCCTTCTATTTCCGCTCTTGGTACTAAAGCTGCTACTGAGTCTACAATAATAACATCTATAGCTCCTGAACGAACTAATGCTTCTGCAATTTCTAAACCTTGCTCTCCTGTATCTGGCTGAGATACAATAAGACTTTCTATATCAACGCCTAATTTTTTTGCATAACTTGGATCTAAAGCATGTTCTGCATCTATAAATGCAACTGCTCCACCTAATTTTTGTGCTTCTGCTGCTACATGTAATGCTACTGTTGTTTTTCCTGAACTTTCTGGTCCATATACTTCTATTATTCTTCCCTTTGGTAATCCACCTATTCCTAATGCTATATCTAAATCAAGACATCCTGTAGGTATTGAATCAAGATTCATTGAAGAGTTTTCTCCAAGCTTCATAACTGAACCTTTACCAAATTGCTTTTCAATTTGACCCATTGCATTTTCAATGGCTTTTAATTTATCCATATCTATATTTCCCATATTACAATTCCTCCCTTGACGAACGTTTGTTCTATAATTGAATTATATCTTATTTGTTGTTTATAGTCAACATTAAATATAAAATACATCTACTAATATTTACCACTTAAAAAGTTCCAACCTTTCTTAAGATGGAACCTTTAATTGTAATTATATCCAATTTTTATTTTTTTTATTCTATTTATTTGTATCAATCACCTTTTTATTTTTAGCAAAATAATCTACTCCAGATATTATAGTTATTATTATTGCTAATAACATAGTAATTTTAGGTAGAAAACTAATCATATTCATCATAAAATTACTATTTGAAAAATAAGTAAGTAACGTTTCTGAAGATTCTATATTTACTCTTAAAAGTGATATTATAATCGCTATAATTTGTGTTACAGTTTTTACTTTGCCCCACATACTTGCAGCTATAACTTTACCTTCTGCAGCAGCAATTGTTCTAAGTCCTGAAACTGCAAATTCTCTTGCAATTATTATTACTGCAGCCCAACCTGCTATAATTTTTAATTCTACTAAAGCTATTAAAGCTGAGGTTACTAAAAGTTTATCTGCTAGAGGATCCATAAATTTTCCAAAAGTCGTTATTTGATTTCTACTTCTAGCAATATGCCCATCTAATTGATCTGTTATTGAAGCTATTATAAAAATAAATGTAGCTATAAATGTTCCATATGGAATATCTTTAACTGTTATAAATAATAAAAATAACGGTACTAGTAGTATCCTAAGTAATGTTAATTTATTTGGTAAATTCATTATATACCTCTCCTATTAAATCATATTCTAAAGTATCTTTAATTTTAACCTTAATAATGTCTCCAACTTGCAAATTATCTTTTGTATCTATATATATAATTCCATCAATTTCAGGAGCCATTTCAGAACTTCTTCCTATGAAATATTTACCTTTTCTTCCTTCTATAATAGTATCATATACTTTTGATATTTTCAATTTGTTTAGATTTGAAACAATATCTTTTTGAATTTCCATAAGTTCATTATATCTTTTTTCTTTAACTTCTTCCTCTACTTGATTTGGCATAATAGATGCTGGAGTTCCTTCTTCTTTTGAATATTTAAATACTCCTACATTCTCTAATTTGTAATCTTTTAAGAACTCTTTTAACTCATTAAAATCTTCTTCTGTTTCTCCTGGGAAGCCTACTATTAATGAAGTTCTTAGAGCAATACCTGGCATTTTTTTTCTTAATCTTTCAATTATATTTGTAATTGTTTCTTTATTAGTTCTTCTTGCCATAGCCTTTAAAATTTTGCTACTTATATGTTGAATTGGTAGATCAAGATATTTTACTACTTTTTTATTAACTTTCATTTCTTCAATTAATTCTTCTGTTATTTCTTCTGGGTAGCAATATAATAATCTTATCCATTTTACTTCTTCTATTTTTGATATTTTATTTATTAGATCATGAAGTTTATTTTCATTATAAATATCAACACCATAATTAGTTAAGTCTTGAGCTATAAGGATTATTTCCTTTACTCCTCTTTTAGTTAATTCCTTAACTTCCTCTAGTATTACTTCTTCTTTTCTACTTCTAAATTTCCCTCTTATTTTTGGTATTATACAATAAGTACAATAGTTGTCACAGCCTTCAGCTATTCTAACATAAGCTACATGTTTATCTGTTGTTAAAAGTCTAATTCCTTCATTTATATTCTCATCACTATAATTTACTGAAGAAATTTTACTTTCTCCCTTAATGAAATCTAAAATTAATCTATGAAGTTTCATATAATCATTTACGCCCATTAAGATATCAATTTCAGGCATTAGTTCTAATAACTCATCTCCATATCTTTGAGTTAAACAACCTGTTGCTATAAGCATCTTACATTTATATTTATTTTTATACTCTGCCATCTCTAAAATTGTATCTATTGATTCTTGTTTTGCACTTTCAATAAACCCGCAAGTATTAACAATTATAATTTCAGCTTCTTTTGGGTCATTTGTTATTTCATAAAATTTATTTATTGTTCCTAAAATAAGTTCTGAATCTACTCTATTTTTATCACAACCTAAACTTACCATTCCCACTTTATATTTTTCCAAAGTACTTCCTCCTAAGTGTTTATAAATTATTGCTTTTTACCTAAATTTATTTTAATGTAACAATGTAATATTTACAAGTTTTTTTATTATTCAAAATAATATTCTTCTTTTGTAATTAGAACTTGCCTTGGTCTACTTCCATCTTTCTCTGATATAATTCCCCTCTCTTCAAGTTCATCCATAATTCTCGATGCTCTATTAAAACCTATTCTTAATTTTCTTTGAATAAATGAAGTTGAAGCTTGATTATATTCTATAACTGTTTTTATGGCTTCATCTAATAATTCATCATTTTCTTCTGATTCTACTTCTTTAGTTGTCCCCTTAGCTTCATTTTCTATATGTTCTATAATAGATTCTTCATAATCTATAGAAGCATCTTTTTCTTTTATAAAATTAACCACATTTTCTACTTCTTCTTCCGAAATAAATGCTCCCTGAACTCTTAGTGGTTTATTTTCTCCAATTGGACAATATAGCATATCCCCTCTTCCTAAAAGTTTTTCTGCTCCCGTTTGATCTAAAATAGTTCTTGAATCTATCCCAGAAGAAACAGCAAAAGATATTCTAGATGGAATATTCGCCTTAATTATACCTGTTATTACATCTACTGAAGGTCTTTGAGTTGCAATTATTAAATGCATTCCTGCCGCTCTTGCCATTTGAGCTAATCTACATATATAATCTTCAACATCATTTGGGCAAGCCATCATAAGGTCTGCTAACTCATCAACTATAATTACTATATAAGGTAATTTTTCTTCTATTATTCCCTTATCAAAAAGAGAATTATATCCTTCTATATTTCTTACAGAGGAATCTGCAAAAAGTTTATATCTTTTATTCATTTCATTAACTGCCCAATTAAGTGCAGCTGCAGCCTTTTTAGGATCTGTAACTACAGGTATTAAAAGATGTGGTATTCCATTATAAACACTTAATTCTACTACCTTTGGATCTACCATAAGCAACCTAACTTCTTTTGGACTGTATTTATATAATAGACTAACTATTAAACTATTAATACATACCGATTTTCCAGAACCTGTTGCCCCTGCAATTAATGTATGAGGCATTGTTGCTAAATCTCCTACTACACACTTACCTGCAATATCTTTTCCTAGGGCAAAAGCTAATTTCTTATTAGATGTTTTAAATTCTTTTGAGTCTAAAACTTCTCTTAAAAAAACTGCAGTTTGCTTATCATTAGGTACTTCTATCCCAATAGCTGCCTTTCCTGGTATTGGTGCTTCCATTCTAACTGCACTAGCTGCTAGTCCTAATGCTATATCATCTTGTAAATTTACTATTTTAGATACCTTAACTCCAGGGCTTGGCTGAATTTCAAATCTAGTAACAGAAGGACCTTTTGTTACTTGAACCACCTTAGCATCCACACCAAAATCATTTAAAATACCTTCAAGTCTTCCTGCATTTTCTATAAGACCTTTTTTATCTTCACTTTTAAGTTTCATTTTTGTATTTATATTTAATAAATCTACATTTGGATAAACATATGGCTTTTCTTCTTTTTTATCTTCCAATATATTATTATCTATCTCTTTATTTACCACCTGTTTAACATCATTTTCTAATTTTTCTTTCTTATTTGATCTTTCTTCTTTTTTTTTGGATTCTTCTTTTATTTTGTATTCTTCTTTTATTTTGGATTCTTCTTTTGTTTTAGATTCTTCTTTTTTTTCAAATTTATCTATAGCTGTTTCTTTTTTTTCTTCATCATAAACTGATATATTAAAAGGATTTTCATTTTTAGAAAATTCTTTTTTCTGTTCTTCTTTTTTAGTTAATTCCTGCTCTTTATCTTCATCTAGAGATGAACTTTTCATAAAATCTAATATTTTTATTTTATTATTAATTCCATTTATAAATTCTTCTCTTTCACTATATTTAGGAACCGTCTCTATTAATTGTGTCTTTTCTTTGATATCTTTCTTTTCCTCTTTTATAACTTTTCTTTTTTCTTTAGATATTTTTTGGGTATCTTTAAAATGACTTATTAAATCATATAACGTTATATCAAATATTAATATTGAACCTATAGCCCAAAGAGCAATATATAATATATATGAACCAATATGACCTATTAACATACTCAAAGGATATGATATTAAATGCCCTATAAATCCGCCATTAATACCACTGTGAATGACAATTTCATCCCATGTCCCCTTAAATCCTTCTACATCTTTTAATACATGTATACTACCTGTAGCTGCCCCTAGAGTAATAGCTATTATTACTAAAGTAATTCCAAATACCCTTCTTGTTATTATAATATTACCTTTTGAAACAATATTGTAATATCCAAAATATATCAAATATAAAGGTAATACAAAGGCTGATATTCCTATTGTTTTATAAATTACTTTTCTTGATAGTATAGATAACCCTCCAGCAAGTTCTGTGTAAATAGCAATAGAAAGTAAAATTCCAACTGTAATATATATAATTCCTTTTATATCATCATTTTTTTTATTTTCATCTTTATTTTTGTAAGAATCCTTTTTCTTTAAATTGCCTTTAGGTTTTCTACCCTTTTTCTTTTCCACGGTACCACCTCTTTTACATATTTTAAACTTTCTTTACATAATATAATTATAAGCTTAATATGTAAAAAATCAATTTAAATGATCTTCGTAACATAAAAAAAAACGAAGAATTAATATGTAATAACTTAACTACAGGACATAGTTGTTATAATTTCCAAAAAATAAAAAAGAATCTTATTAAGATTCTTTTTTATTTTTTTCTTCAATTAATTCATTCAATTTATCAAGGGCTTCTTTTATACCACCAACCCTATCTATTAATCCACACTTAACCGCTTGCTCTCCAATTAATATAGTTCCAATATCATTTAAAAGTTGATCTGACTTTGACATAAGTTCTTTTAAGGTATCATTTTTAATATCTGATGTTCTAACTATAAAGTTATCGATTCTTTCTTGCATCTTTTTGAAATACTCAAAAGTTTTAGATACCCCAATTACAAATCCATTCATTCTAATTGGATGTACTATCATAGTAGCTGAAGCAGTTATAAATGAGAATGTTGAAGATGTTGCAAGTGGTACTCCTATAGAATGTCCTCCACCTATTACTATGGATACTGTAGGCTTTGATAATGATGCTATAAGCTCCGCTATAGCAAGACCAGCTTCAACATCTCCACCTACAGTATTTAAAACAATTAATATTCCTTTAACCTTTTCATTTCTTTCCATAGAAATAAGTTGTGGGATAACGTGTTCATACTTAGTAGATTTAATTTGTGGTGGTAGTATTTGATGACCTTCAATTTCCCCTATTATAGGTAGTATTTGAATACTTTGATCATCACTATTATTAGCAGTTCCAAGTTCCTTAATTTCTTCTATTTTATCTTCTTTTTTTACAGTTTCTGTTTTTTCGCAATTTAAAAGTTCATTATTCATAAATAAAATCCTCCTGTATAATAGTTATTCTATACAAGAGAATTTATTTTATTCATTTAATTTGAAAGTTTCATGAAGAGCATTTAAAGCCTTGTTTACATTATTTGAATTAATAAGACACCAAATTGTCATTTTAGAATCTGCTGTTTGAAGTATTTCTATATCTTTTTCAGATAAAGTATTTACTATTTTAGCCATTATTCCAGGTATTCCTGTCATACCAACTCCAACTATAGCAATAGTACTGCATCCTTCCATAAAAGTATAATTAATACCTACTTCTTTTAATACTCTTTGTGTTTTTTCTTTTTCAGATGAATCAATTGTAAATATCTGCTCTTTCGGAAAAATATTAATAAGGTCCAAACTTACTTTGTTTTTAGCTAATTTATCTAATACAAATCTATAATTATTATTATCTAAATTATCTTTTAGTTTCAAAGTAACCTGTACCCTATTATTTAAATAAGTTATTCCTGATATTAATCTATGACTATTACTATCTATTTCACTAATGAAAGTTCCTTCTGAATTACTCATTGTATTTTTAATTACAATTGGAACCTGTCCTTCTTTTGCAAATCTTACAGCCAGAGGATGAATAACCTTTGCTCCTTGATCTGCTAATTGAAAAACTTCATTATAAGAAATTTTGTTTATTAAAGATGCTTTAGTTACTATTCTAGGATCTGCCGTCATCATACCATCTACATCTGTATAAATTTCAATATACTCTGCTTTTAACGCTACACCTAAAATACAGGCTGAAGTATCACTTCCACCTCTACCTAAAGTAGTAAAGTATCCATCTTCACTTATCCCCTGAAATCCTGTAATAACTGGAATTTTATTTTCTTCTAAAACCCTTAAAATATTATCTATTTTAGTTTTTATTACTTTTGCCTCTGAAAAATTTTCATCTGTTATAATACCTGCTTGCCCACCTGTTAATGGAACTGAATCAATCCCTGCATTAATAAATACATTACTCATTATTACTGAACTTATTATTTCGCCGCAACACATAAGCATATCTGTAGCTTGTAGGTTATTTTTCTTAAAATTATTATCCACCAATGATAAAAGACTATCTGTAGCGTATGGTTCTCCTTTTCTCCCCATTGCTGAAACTACAACAATAGGTTTGTATCCTTTTTCTATAGCATTTTTAACCTTAGCCACTACTTGATTTCTTCTATCTTCTGTGGAAACTGAAGTTCCACCGAATTTTTGAATGATTATTTTCAAGTAATAACCTCCCTATTAATCTAAGCTCTCGTTCTTTTAATTTTTTCCTTACTTGCTGATACAACTATAACATTGGCACCAATCTTAGTTACATAATCCCAAGGGATTTCAACATATTCTTTTCCACCAAAAAAACCAAGTTTACTTCCTGCAACAGCAGCTACTATAAACTTTAGATTTCCTGTTTCATCTATTATAAAATCTAATTCCTGTTGAGTATCGTATTTTTCTGCTTCTTCTGTATTAAATATTTCATAACTTTCTAGTTCACTTAATAATCTGTATTTTAATTCTTTTTGGCTCTCTTCAGAATAATACTCTGCTCTTTTTTTATCACCTTTTGGCATAAGATTCACCTCCTTGCTTTAAGTAAATCTTATGCTAAACGATGTTTTTTTATTACATAATATTATATTATAGTCTTCTCAAATCTTTATTATTAAAAGCAACAATATCATTTTCTAAAATTTTATTTAATTTTTCATAATCAACATCTTGACCTACATAAGCTGCACTAATTATGCCTGGTTTAAAGCAAGTATCTAATACATAATTTATGTCATCATTATTTATATTGTTAATCCTTTTTATAACTTCTTCTTGATTTTTAATTTTATTTTGAAAAAGCATAGTTTTTGCATTAGCAAACATTCTTGAAGATGTACTTTCAAGGCCTAAAATATAATTTGCTTTTATCTTTTCTTTATTAATATTTAAAATTTCTTTTGAAATACCATTGCTTGCAAAATTCTTTAATTCTTTGTTTATAACTTCTAAAGCCTTATCAGCCGATTCCTTAATAAGACCTGTATATATACTATTCATTCCTACTCCTAAATAAGGCTGTGCATAAGAATATATAGTATAACATAATCCTAGTTCTTCTCTTACCTTTTGAAATAAAATAGAAGAAGCCCCACCTCCAAATACATTGTTTAAAAGAAGTAATGCATAGGATTTTTCATGAGCATAAGGTAATCCTTTTAAAGCTAAATTTATGTGAACTTGTTCTATTTGTTTATTTGTATATTTCGTACCATTTAGTAAAATTGGATGATTATAGTTTGGAGTATATTCCTTATCCCCTTCCCAAGGTCCAAATTTCTCTTCTATAAGCTTAAATAATTCTTTTTCATCAAATTTTCCACAAACAGAAATTACAGAATTTTTAGGTGCATAGTGAGATTTAACAAATTTCTTTAACTTATCATTATTAAAGGATTTTATATTATCTGATGTCCCTAGTATAGGATATGCAAGAGGATTATCTCCAAATATTGCTACTGCTTGATTATCATCTAAAACATCTTCTGGAGTATCTTCACTCATGTTTATTTCTTCAATAACTACTCCTTGCTCTTTTTTTATCTCTTCATCATCAAATTTTGAGTGTATTATCATATCTGATAATATATCTAAAGATATATCTATGTGAGTATCTAAAGCTTTAATATAGTAGCAAGTAGCTTCTTTACTAGTATAAGCATTTATTTGTCCTCCCAGATTTTCTATTTCTTGTACTATTTGCTTTGATGTTCTTTTTTCAGTACCTTTAAAAAACATATGTTCAATAAAGTGAGAAATACCGTTATTTGATCTATCCTCATTTCTTGAACCATTTTGAACCATAACTCCAACGCTAATTGAATTTACATGATCAATATATTCAGTTACAACTCTTAATCCATTTTTTAAAATATATGTATTGTACATGATTACCTCCTGAATAATTAATAATCGCTGATTATTAATCTTAATATTTAATTACTTACTTATTTTATATATTATTAGTATTAATCCTATGTATTATTAGTATTAATAAAAATGCTATAGTTATCTAACTATAGCTTTCAATGCCAAGGATGAAATTATAATAACTTTATGTTTTAGATAAGTTATTATAATTACTAAAAATAAAGAAAAAAAGGCAATAAATTGCCTTTGAACTTCTATGTGCTATTTTTCTTCTTTTACTTCTTCGTCTGATTCATCAACTAAAGCATCTTTTCTGGATAAGTTAATTCTTCCTTGACTATCTATTTCTGTAACTTTAACAAGAATTTCATCTCCTACAGAAACTACATCTTCAACTTTATTAACTCTTGCCTTATCTAATTTTGATATATGGCATAATCCTTCTTTATTTGGAAGTATTTCAATGAAAGCTCCAAATGTTGCAATCTTTGTTACTTTTCCTAAATAAATTTCTCCAACTTTAACTTCTTTAGTTATTCCTTCTATAATAGAAATAGCTTTATTTACACCTTCATGATCTTGTGAAGATACAAATACTGTTCCATCTTCTTTAATATCAATTTTAACACCAGTTTCATCTATTATTTTATTAATAATCTTTCCACCAGCACCAATTACATCCCTAATTTTTTCAGGATCTATGTTTATTGTTAAAGTTTTTGGAGCATATAAAGAAACTTCTTTTCTTGGAGCTTCTATACAAGCATTTATTTTTTCTAATATTCCTAATCTTGCTTTTTTAGCTCCCATTATTGCATCATTAATAACTTTAAAGCTTAAACCTTTTATTTTAGTATCTACTTGAATTGAAGTTATACCTTCAGTTGTTCCTGCTACTTTAAAGTCCATATCTGCAAAGAAATCTTCTATTCCTTGAATATCTGTTAAAACTTCTTCTCTTGATAAATCTTCTGAAGTTATAAGACCCATAGCAATACCTGCAGCTGGTCTCTTTATTGGAACCCCAGCATCTAGTAAAGCTAATGTACTACCACATACTGAAGCCTGTGATGTTGAACCATTTGAACTTAACACTTCTGAAACTAATCTAATAGTGTATGGGAATTCTTCTTCTGAAGGAATTAGTGGTTCTAAAGCTCTTTCAGCTAAAGCTCCATGTCCTATCTCTCTTCTTCCTGGTCCTCTAAGTGGTCTAACTTCTCCAACTGAGTATGCAGGGAAATTGTAATGATGCATATATCTCTTAGATTGTTCTTCACCTATACCATCTATTACTTGAATATCTCCAACAGCACCTAAAGTTGCTACTGTCATTACTTGAGTTAATCCTCTTGTAAATAATCCTGTTCCGTGAGTTCTTGGAAGAATACCAACTTCACATGATATTGGTCTTACTTCATCGAAAGCTCTTTCATCAGGTCTTCTATGATGATTTAAAAGCATATCTCTAACTGCTTCTTTTTGAAGTGTATAAAGAATTTCTTTTAAATCCCCAATGCACTCTTCATATTTTTCTTTGAATTCTTCATAAACTTTTTCTGTTAAAGAATCTATTGCTTCGTTTCTCTCATCTTTGTCTTTAATCCACATTGCTTCTTTAACCATATCATGAGCAAATTCTGTTACTTCTTTTTCTAGATCTTCATTTGGATGATATAATTTTGGTTCAATCTTTTCTTTTCCAAATTTAGCTACTGCTTCATTTTGGAACTTGATTATTTCCTGGCAACTATCAAATCCAAATTTAATTGCATCTATCATAACATCTTCTGGTATTTCATTTCCACCAGCTTCAATCATCATAACTCTTTCATTAGTTGCACAAACTGTTAAGTGAAGTTCACTTTCTTCTCTCTCTTTTGATACTGGGTTTAAAATAAATTTACCGTCAATTAATCCTACTTGAACTGCTGCAACAGGTGTTTGGAAAGGAATACTTGATAAGCTTAATGCTAGAGATGCTGCATTAATTGCTAAAATTTCTGGTAAGTTGTCTTTATCTACTGAAACTACAGTACAAACTACTTGAACATCATTTCTATATCCTTTCGGGAAAAGTGGTCTTAAAGGCCTATCAACTGCTCTTCCAGATAATATAGCATTTTCTGAAGGTCTTCCTTCTCTTTTAATAAAGCCCCCAGGTATTTTACCTACAGAATATAATCTTTCTTCATATTCAACACTTAATGGGAAAAAATCTATCCCCTCTCTTGGTTTTTCTGAAGCATTAACATTTGTTAAAATTACTGTATCTCCATAGCTAATTAAAGCAGCTACATTTGATAATTTACCTATGTTTCCAAATTCTAATTTCATTTCTCTGCCAGCTATAGTTGTTTTCATTACGTTTTTCATTAATAAACCTCCTTTCGGAATCTTTCTACCGTTTTTTAATTCTTAAAATAATAGAGCGGCTTAAAAAAACCGCTCTAAGGACTATCTTCTTAAGCCTAATTTTTTAATTATAGCTCTATATCTTTCGATATCTTGTTTAGCTAAATAGTTTAAAAGACCTCTTCTTTGTCCAACCATCATTAAAAGACCTCTTCTTGAGTGATGATCTTTCTTATGAGTTCTTAAATGTCCTGTTAGTGAATTAATTCTTTCAGTTAATAATGCGATTTGCACTTCTGGTGAACCTGTGTCACCTTCATGTCTTCCGTGTTCTTTTATTATTTCTTGCTTTCTTATTGCGTCCATATCGACACCTCCATATAATTATCGCCTAAATCCATGAAAAAAGATAGCACCCTTTAGTCTTAGAAATAGGTTCTCCTCTGCTATTATAACAAATAGTCTTTATATTGTAAATTATAATTTTACATAATCTTTATTAATATTTGTTTATTTATAGCAAATTCTTCATCTTTTTTGATTGCTGTCATTAATTCCTCTAAGGAATCAAACTTAATTTCATCTCTTATTAATTCTATAAAGAATACTTTTATTTCTTCTCCATAAATTTCTTCTTTAAAATCAAGAATAAAAGTTTCTATCGTTAATTCTTGACCGTTTACTGTTGGATTATTCCCAACTGAAGTAATTCCCTTGTATATTTTTTTGTTATATTCTACATTTGTATAATATACACCCTTTTTAGGAATTACGTATTTTGTATCAAACTGCAAATTGGCTGTAGGAAACCCTATAGTTCTTCCTAGTTTCTTCCCATGAATAACCTTGCCCTTTATTAAATAAGGTCTTGAAAGCATTATACTTGCTTCTTTTACATCACCATTTAAAATGCTTTTTCTAATTCGGCTACTACTTATTATATCATCCTTATATGTATAAGGCTCTATAATATATAGTTTGTATCCGTATTTATCTTGAAGTTTTTCTAGTAGCTTAATATCCCCTAAATTTTTATGTCCAAATCTAAAGTTAAAACCTACAACAATACCTTTAATATTATAATTTCCACATAAAATATCTATAAATTCTTCTGGTGGAATTTTCATAAATTCTTTAGTGAATTCCTTAAGTACAACCCTATCAATATTCTCTTCTCTTAAGCATTCTAACTTAGTTTCCGTATCCATAAGCAACTTCGGAACATTCCCTGGATTTACTAAGGTTTTAGGATGATTTTTATAAGTGAAAACCATACTAAGCCCATTGTTTTTTTTAGCTAACTCTATGGTTTTTTTAAGAAGAGATAAATGACCTAAGTGAAGACCATCAAAACTACCTAAAGCTATATAATTAGGTTTTTCTTTATTTACCTTAACAATATCATCTATTACTTCCATTTTAAACTCCCTTAAACAATTAATAATTTTTCAATTTTAAAGGCTTTTCCATCTCCTCTACCTAATCCAATGAATTTTCCGTCTTCATTATAAACTCTATATAATTTACCTGCTATATAATTTTCTTTAGTAAATCTTTTATCAAAAACTTTGACTCCATTTATTAGAAGGTCTGAAAACTTATTTAAAATTACTAATTTATCATAAGTATCTAGGGCATCTTCAATATTTATTAAATATTCTTCAATATTTTCCTTTGTTAAATTTTCTATATTAACAGATTCTTGTTCATTAAATTTAGAGGTTTGACTTCTTTTAAGTTTAGTCATAGTTCCTCCAACCCCTAATTTTTCTCCTATATCATAGCATAAGCTTCTTATGTAAGTTCCCTTTGAACAAGTTACTTTCATAATTACGTAAGGCATATTAATACTTTCTATTTCTATATTATATATATTAATTAGTCTTCCTTCTCTATGAACTTCTATTCCTTTTCTTGCTAGTTCATATAGTCTAACACCATTTTGCTTTAAAGCAGAATACATTGGTGGAACCTGTGAATACTCCCCTTTAAAACTATTAATAACTTCTGTAACCATTTCTTCTGTTAATTTAGAACAATCCTTTTCTTCTATAATGTCACCTTCTAGATCATAGGTAGTTGTTTTAAGTCCTAACTTAAATTCTACTTCATAAACCTTTTCCGAATCCATTATATAGTCAATAATTTTAGTAGCTTTTCCTATACAAATAGGTAAAACTCCTGAAGCTTCTGGATCAAGAGTTCCTGTATGTCCTACTTTACCAGTACCTGCTAATTTTTTAATAATTCTAACTACATCAAAAGAAGTCATCCCTGTATTCTTGAATACATTAATTACACCATTCATTATCTTAGCTCTTTCTCTATTTCATCTAAAATTTTATCTTCAGCTTCATTTATCCCTATTCCTTTTAATGTTATACCTGAAGCTTTTACGTGACCTCCGCCACCAAATTTTTCGGCTATTTGCCTTACATCTATATTATTTTTTGATCTTAAACTTACTTTAGTCCCGTTTTCTATTTCTTTAATAAGAACTGCTATTTCTACGCCCTTAATTTGTAATCCAAGAGATATAATATCTGAAGTATCTCCAACTTCAATTCCAAGTTCTTTTCCAAATGACATAGGAATTTTTATTACTGATATCTTTTTATCAAATAAAAGTTCCATATTGTTTAAGGATTTTCCTATTAATCTTATTTTTTCAAAACTATTATTATCATATAAATTTTGGTGAATATTTGTATTATCTACACCAATTTTCTTTAATTTAGATGCTATTTCATGAGTTCTGCTAGTTACATTTGAATGTCTAAACCCACCAGTATCTGTAACTAAAGATGTATAAAGACACGTACCTATTTCTTTTGTTTTTTCGCTTATCACGGAAAAATCTATCCCTAATTTTTCTAAAAGTTCAAAAACTATTTCAGCTGTTGCTGCTGCTTTATTATCAATATAGTTATAATCTCCATATCCATCATTTGATATATGATGATCTATGTTTATTAGATTTCCTCTATATGTTTCTAAGTTAGCTGATACTCTTTCATAATTTCCACAATCTAAAACTATTACTGTATCTGTATTTTCTTTTGGAATAATAACTTTTCCTGTAGCTTCCTTTGCAGCTTTTAAAAACTGTAAATTTTCAGAAATTATATCTTTCGAAATTAAATAAGCATCTTTTTTTAAATATCTAATACCCTCTAATAGTGCAAGTGCACTACCTACAGCATCACCGTCTGGTGATACATGATAGGTAATGCCTATTTTTTTACTTGATAAAATTATTTTACTAATTTGATCTAAGGTATTCACTTATTTATTCTTGCCTTTTTGTATAAGTTCATCTATTTTCATACTGTAACTTATAGATTCATCTAGTTCGAATAAAATTTGAGGAGTATTTCTCAAATTAACTCTTCTACCTATTTCTTTTCTTATATAACCACTTGCACTTTTTAAAGCTGAAAAAGTATTATCTTGTTCCTCTTTATTATTTGAAAATATACTAACATATACCTTTGCATAGCTTAAATCTTTTGTTACTTTAACAGCAGTAACTGAGACCATAGCTGTCATTCTTGGATCTTTTATTTCATCTCTTATTATGGCGCTTACTTCTCTTTTAACTTCTTCGTTAATTCTTCCGCCTCTATAATTAGCCATTTAATCACCTCTTGTTTAAAGCTGCTTTCTTTCAATTGCTTTCATTGTAAATGACTCTATAATGTCGCCTTCTTTAAGGTCGTTAAACTTTTCTACGCTTAATCCACACTCAAAGTTAACTCCTACTTCCTTAACGTCATCTTTAAATCTCTTTAATGAAGCTAAAGCAGATTCGAATATTACTATTCCATCTCTTATAACCCTAACTTCTGAATTTCTTATAATCTTACCATTAGTTACGTAAGCTCCTGCTATTGTACCTATGTTTGAAATCTTATAAACTACTCTTACTTCTGCAGTACCGTTTATAACTTCTTTATATTCTGGATCAAGCATTCCTATCATAGCTGATTTAACATCTTCTATAGCGTCGTAAATTACTCTATAAGTTTTAATGTCAACTCCATCTCTCTCAGCTGCAACTGTTGCATTTGAGTCTGGTCTTACGTTAAATCCTATTAATAAAGCATTTGATGCTGTAGCTAGTGTTACATCTGTTTCAGTTATAGCACCTACTCCACCATGAATAACTCTTACTTTAACATCTCCAGTTGATAACTTTTCTAATGATTGTTTTATAGCTTGAACTGAACCTTGAACATCAGCTTTTACTATTATACTAAGTTCTTTAACATTTCCTTCTTGAATTTGACTATATAAATCTTCAAGAGATACTCTAGTTGATGAATGGAAACTTTCATCTTTAATTTTTTGTTTTCTTAATTCAGCTGCATTTCTTGCAGTTTTTTCATCTTTAACTACAGTATATCTGTCTCCAGCTGATGGAACTTCTGAAAGTCCTAAAATTTCTACTGGAATTGATGGACCAGCAGATTTTATTTTCTTACCCTTATCATCAAACATAGCTCTAATTTTACCATAAGTTGAACCTACTAAAATTGCATCTCCAACATTTAATGTACCATTTTGAACTAAAAGTGAAGCAACAGCTCCTCTTCCTTTGTCTAATTTAGCATCTATAACAGTACCCTTAGCTTTTCTCTTAGGATCTGCTTTAAGTTCTCCCATTTCTGCAGTTAATAGAACCATTTCAAGTAATTGCTCTATATTTTCTCCAGTTTTTGCTGATACAGGAACACAGATTGTATCTCCACCCCAGTCTTCAACAACAATTTGTTCTTCTGTAAGTTCTTGTTTAACTCTTTCTATGTCAGCTCCTGGTCTATCAATTTTATTGATAGCTACTATCATTGGAACCTCTGCTGCCTTACAATGGTTAATAGCTTCTCTTGTTTGAGGCATTAATCCATCATCTGCTGCAACTACTAAAATTACAACATCTGTAATTTGAGCTCCTCTAGCTCTCATAGCTGTGAAAGCTTCATGACCTGGAGTATCTAAGAATGTTAGTTTTTCTCCATTTAAATTTACTGTATAAGCACCTATATGTTGAGTAATTCCACCTGCTTCATTTGATGTAACATTAGCTTTTCTAATTGCATCTAATAATGAAGTTTTACCATGGTCAACATGACCCATTACTGTAACAACTGGAGGTCTTTTAACTAAGTTTTCTTCTACTACATCCTCTTCTTCTTCAACTTCTTCAAGTTCTTCAAGGTCTTCTCTTTTAGCTACTAAACATTCATATTTTTCGCAAACTTTTTCTGCTGTAGCAAAATCAATTTCTTGATTTACTCCTGCCATAACTCCTAAGAAGATTAAAGTTCTAATAACATCAGCAACTGGTTTTCCAAGTTTTTCTGAAAGTTCTTTAACAGTAATAGTTTCACCTAGTTCTACAACTCCAGAACCACCTTCACCTATTCTTTCACTATCATCTAACTCTTCTAATCTTTTTCTTTTTCTCTTTTTAGCTTGATTATTAACTTGCTCTGCTAATGCATCTTCATATTCATCTACTATTGTCTTTTCTTCTGCACTTCCACTTTCGCCAATTAATTCTTTGATTAATTCTACATCTTCATCTTCTATTACGCTCATATGATTTTTCACATCAACGCTAAACTCATTCATTAATAATTCTATTAGATTTTTTGAACTTATTTCAAGTTCCTTTGCCAATTCATATACTCTGATTTTTGACAATAAAATCACCCCCGGTTAAATTTTTTTTATTTTTTATTTTTTATTTTTTTCTTCATAAAGAGTACATAGTTTTTTAGCCATGTTTTCATCAGTTATAGCTAAAATTTTAACTTCTTCTCTTCCAATGGAAGCACCTAATTCCTCTTTTGTGAAATCTTGTATTAATTTTATATTTTTTATACTACAGTGATTAGTAAATTTTCTCACTGTACTATCTGATGCATCTTTTGATAAAATAAACAAATAAATTTTAATTCTATTTCTTTGTTCATCACATTTACTATAGCCTTCAATTAAATTACCAGCTTTTTTTGTTAATCCTAGAAAATTAAAAAACTTATTCATATTTTATTTCTTCCTTTAATCTATCGTATATTTCTTCACTTATTGGAACATCTAAGTTTCTACTAAGTCTTTTAGTTTTAAAGGACTTTTCTAAACACTCTAAGTTTTTGCAAACATAAGCGCCTCTACCTGACTTTTTACCTGTTAAGTCAACAGAAACCTCATTTTCTTGGCTCTTAACAACTCTTATAAGCTCTTTCTTAGGCTTCATTTCCATGCATCCAGTACACATTCTTAAAGGAATTTTCTTTACTTTCATAAAAATCCTCCTTTATTCTATAATACTATCTTCTAAAGTTTCTTTTTCTTTAGTTTTTATAGCTTCAGATTGAGTTCTGTTTTTTATATCAATCTTCCAATTTGTTAACTTAGCTGCTAATCTAACATTTTGACCTTCTTTTCCTATTGCTAAAGATAATTGATTATCTTCTACAACTACTTTTGCTGATTTTGTTTCTTCATCAGCTACAACTTCTAAAACCTTTGCTGGGCTTAAAGCAGCTGCTATAAACTCTTCTGGGTTTTTGCTCCATTTGATTATATCAATCTTTTCGCCTTTTAATTCATCAACGATTTTTTGTACTCTTGTTCCTTTTGGTCCAACACATGAACCCATTGGATCTACATTCTCATCATTTGAATAAACAGCTATTTTACTTCTTGAACCTGCTTCTCTTGATATGCTCTTAATTTCAACTGTACCATTATAAATTTCTGGTACTTCAAGTTCGAATAATCTCTTAACTAAACCTGGATGAGTTCTTGAAACTAAAATTTGAGCACCTTTAGAACCATTTTTAACTTCTACTACATATAATTTGATTTTTTCATTAAATTTATACTCTTCACCTGGTATTTGTTCATTTGGTCCAATAGATGTTTCTATTCTTCCTAAATTTACAAATACATTTCCTTTATCTTTTCTTAGAACTGTTCCTGTAATTATGTCATATTCTAAGCCTTTAAATTCTGTATAAATTATATTTCTTTCAGCTTCTCTTATTCTTTGTGTTACAACACCTTTAGCAAGCTGAGCTGCAACTCTACCAAAGTTTTTAGGTGTAACCTCTAAATCTACAACATCATCTAAATCATATTTTGGATTTATTGATTTTGCTTCTTCATAACCTATTTCTGTAACATAATCATAAACATCTTCTACAACTACTTTTTGTGCATAAACATGGATTTCTCCATTTTCTCTATTTATACTCACTTTTACATTTCCAGCAGATGTTGTTGGACCTGCATAATTCTTTTTGTAAGCTGAAACTAACGCATCTTCTATTGTGCTAAATAATAATTCTTCGCTAATACCTTTTTCTTTTACTATTTCCTTAAGAGCACCTATAAACTCTTCGTTCATTGTAATATCCTCCTCATTATATTTCCCCTTCTAAATTGGCTGACTTTATTTTATCTTTTGGAATTGTTATTAAGTTTTCTGATTCTAAAATTATTGAATCTTCATTAACTTCTTTTAATATCCCTTTAATAATTTTCTTGCCATCTAAGGATTTATTAAGTTTCACTTGAATTTCTTTTCCTATTTGTCTCTTATAGTGATCTTCTGTAAACAATCCTCTATTCAATCCTGGAGAAGATACTTCTAGGAAATAAGGATCTTTTATCGGATCTACTTCATCCATTATGTCACTTACTCTTCTAGATAAAGCTTCACAATCAGATAAACCTACTCCACCATCCTTCTCAATATATATTCTTAAGTAATACTCTCCATCTTCTTTTACAAATTCAATGTGATAAATCTCATAATTTAATTCTTCCGCTACAGGTCTTACCAATTGATTAATATTTTCTAATAAATCAACCTTCATATTAACCCTCCTTTTATGCTTCTTTATAGTAATTACAATAACTTTATAAAAAAAGCAACTAAACAGTAGTTGCATTAAACAGAAAGAGCGGGAATTTTATATCCCACTCCTAATTTCTAGCTATTAGTAAATTACTTCTTAACTAATCTTACCATACTTCCATCATTAATACAAGTGATACTTATTAATTTAATGTATTTGATTTAAACTTTTTATTTTTTATATCTTATAAAATCCCCTTATTAATTTAAAATTATCCATGATTAATTAGTATATTAAAATAATGATAATTGATTAGTTTCTGACATTCCTTCTAAACAACCATGTTTATCTAAAGCTTCTATTACAGTTTTAGAAACCTTAGCTCTTACTCTTAAATCCTCTTTAGATATAAATTCACCTTGTAATCTAACCTCAGCTATACTCTTAGCTGCATTTTCTCCAACTCCTTCTAATGCACTTAATGGAGGTCTTATTCCATCTTTTTCAATCGTAAATGTATTTGCTTCTGAAATATATAAATCTACTTTTAAAAAATTAAGTCCTCTAGCATAAAGTTCATAGCATAATTCAAGTGAAGTTATTAACCCCTTATCCTTAGCTGTTACTTTATTACCAATTGCATACAATTCATTAAGTTTAGCCTTTATAGCTCCAGGTCCTTTAGATACTAAATCTGCATCAAAATCATTTGCTCTTACAGTAAAGAAGGTTGCATAATAAGCTTCTGGGTAATATACCTTATAATAAGCTATTCTAACTGCCATCATTACATAAGCAACAGCGTGACCTTTAGGGAACATATACTTAATTTTCTTACAAGATTCAATATACCAATCCGGTACATTATTATCTCTCATTGCCTTTTCATATTCTTCAGTCAATCCTTTTCCTTTTCTTACACTTTCCATTATAGTAAAGGCAAGTTTAGGCTCAACTCCTGCATACATTAAATAGACCATAATATCATCTCTTGTTGATATACAGTCTTTAAGAGTTGTATATCCTTCTTTAATATAGTACTGAGCATTATTTAACCAAACATCTGTCCCATGAGAAAGCCCTGAAATTCTTACTAAATCAGCAAAACTTTTTGGCTGAGTATCCACAAGCATCTCTCTAACAAATTTTGTTCCAAACTCTGGTAACCCATAACTTCCTACTTCACATCCAAGTTCTTCTTTTGTAACCCCAAGAGCCTCTGGAGATGTGAATAAAGAAATTACTTTTTTATCATTAAGAGGTATTGATTTTGGATCTACTCCTGTTAAATCTTGAAGCATTCTTATCATTGTAGGATCATCATGACCTAGTATATCAAGTTTAAGTAATCTACCAGAAATAGAATGATAGTCAAAGTGGGTAGTGGTTACATCTGAAGTTGAATCATCTGCCGGTCTTTGTATTGGTGTGAAATTATATATTTCATTATCACTTGGAACAACCATAATTCCACCTGGATGTTGACCTGTAGTTCTCTTTATTCCTGTACAACCAATTGTTAATCTTTCAACTTCCGCATTAGAAACCACAATACCTTTTTCATCTAAATACTTTCTCACATATCCATAAGCTGTTTTCTCAGCAACTGTACCTATAGTACCAGCTTTAAATACATAACCCTTACCAAATAAAACCTCTGTATATCTATGTATTTCACCTTGGTTATCCCCGGAGAAATTAAGGTCAATATCTGGTTCTTTATCTCCATTAAACCCAAGAAAGGTTTCAAAAGGTATATCATGGCCATCTTTTATATACACTTCTCCACACTTTGGACAATTCTTATCTTCAAGGTCTGCTCCTGAAGCTACAGAACCATCTTGGAAAAACTCTGAATGTTTACACTTAGGACAAACATAATGGGGTGGAAGTCCATTAACCTCTGTAATATTTGACATTGTTGCAACAAAGGAAGACCCAACAGATCCTCTAGAACCTACTAAGTATCCATCTTCTAGAGACTTTGCCACAAGTTTTTGAGCTATTAGATATAAAACTGCATAACCATTGCTTATAATTGAATTCAATTCCTTATCTAATCTCTTTTGAACTACTTCAGGTAATGGATTCCCATAAATTGAATGAACCTTATTCATTGTCATTTCTCTTATTTCTTCATCTGCGCCTTCTATTTTAGGTGGATAAGTTTCATCAGGTATTGGTTTTAAAACATCTATTGAATCTGCAATATCTGAAGGATTTGTTATAACCACTTCCCTTGCTATTTCTCTACCTAAATATGAAAATTCTCTAAGCATTTCCTCTGTAGTTTTAAAATATAAAGGTGGCTGATTTGTATCTTTAGAAAATCCTTGCCCTGCCATTATTATTTTTCTAAAAATTTCTTCCTGTGGATCAAGAAAATGTACATCTCCTGTAGCTACAACAGGTTTATTTAATTCTTTTCCTAAATTATATATCTTTTTATTTATCTCTCTAAGTTCTTCTTCATCTTTAACATTACCTTTTTCAATAAGATGCATATTGTTAGCTATAGGCTGTATTTCTAAGTAATCATAAAAACTTGCAAGCTCTTTAAGTTCTTCTATAGACTTACCATCTAAAATCGCCCTATATATTTCCCCACCCTCGCAGGCAGAACCAATAATAAGTCCTTCTCTCATTTCTGCAAGTCTACTCTTCCTAGTTCTCGGATGCTTTTTAAAGTTATCTAAATGAGCTTCTGATATTAATTTATATAAGTTTTTTATTCCTTCTTGAGTTTTAGCTAAAATAATTATATGGAAAGTTTTTTCCTTCTTTACATCCATTTTAGCTAAATACAAATCATTTAACTCTTTTAAAGAATTTATATTTAATTCTTCTATCATCTTTTTTATTGAAATTATAAATATATCTGCAGTTGCTTTAGCATCATCTATAGCTCTATGATGATTTTCTAAAGAAATTCCTAAATGTTTTGCTACTAAATTTAGTTTTACCCTTTTTAAATCAGGATATAAAAATCTAGCTAAAGGAACAGTATCAACTATTGTCGAATTAAATTCTAATCCTAAATCTTCACAATTCTTTTTTATAAAACTTGTATCAAAGGCAGCATTATGTGCAACTACCGCAGCCCCTCCTATGAACTCCATAAACCTCGGAAGTACAACCTCTATAGGTGGAGCATCTTTCACCATATCATCAGTTATACTTGTAAGCTCTGTTATCTTATAAGGTATTTTACACTTAGGATAAACAAATTCACTAAACCTATCTATTATTTGCCCATTTTTTATTTTTACTGCACCAATTTCTATTATTTTGTCATTTTTAGAAGAAAACCCCGTTGTTTCAAGGTCAAAAATTATATACTCATCTTCGAAACTTTGACCCATTTCATTTAAAGCTATAGGAACACCATCATTAACTAGATATCCCTCTACTCCATATATAACTTTTATTTTATTTTTCTTTGCAGCAACTTGAGCATCTGGAAAAGCCTGAACAACTCCGTGATCTGTTATTGCTATTGCTTTGTGCCCCCATTTTGCAGCTCTTTCTATAATTTTATTAGCTGAAATTATTCCATCCATGGCACTCATTGTAGTATGGCAGTGAAGTTCTACTCTTTTTTCTTCAGAACCATCTCTTCTTTCTACCTTGGTCATTCTTAAAATGTCTCTTCCCATAATTACTACTTCTCTTGCATAAGTGTCATAAATAGCCTCTCCTCTTACCTTGCAATAAAGACCTTTTTTAACATTATCTAAAACTTCTTCTGTATCTTGGGGTTTTAAGAAACATTTTACCGTAATTGAACTTGTATAATCTGTAATAAAGAAAGTTAATATTATCTTCCCACTTCTTGTTTCTACAATATCTGTTTTGAATACTTCTCCAATAACAGCAACTACTCCAGATGTTTCATCTATTTCTTTAATTGCTATAGCTTCTTGGCTAATATTTCTTCCTAATATGCTATTTTCACTTTTAGCTTCTCTTTTAAACTCTCTTTTTTCATAAGTTTTTTTACCTTTTTTATTATCTTCATTTGTATTTTGACTATTTGAAGATTTTTCTCTTTCAATATTTACACCATTAAACATTTCCTTTAAATAAGACTTTTGTTTTTCTTCTCTCTCTAAATAATCAGTTTCAACTTCTAAGCTTGCATCATATTCAAACGCTATCCTAGCTTTAAGTCCAAATAAATTTTCAATATTCATAGATATTTGCTTAGGAACATCTTGTGTATTTAAATGATCATTAATTGCTTTAAATCCACTTTTAATAATTATTATGTTATCCTTTATTATTCTTTTTCCTTTGACTAAAACAGTTTTTGATAAAGGTATTTTTTTTATTATATCAGTGGTAACTTCAAGCCAATGTTTATCCATAACTTCATTAAGTGTTAAATTAGATATATCTCTAAATACCACAATATTAATCTCTATATCAATTTTAATTACCTTTTTAATTGCCTTTTTTATCTCTTCTTCATCTTCGGAATTTATACCATCCTTAACTTTTAATACAACTTTTAATAAATTGCTTTTCTTGAAAAATTGGAACTTTAAAATACTTATTTCCTTATTCTCTAAATTTTCATTTTTATTTATTTCTTCTGTTATAAGTTTCAAAGTATTTTCGCTCAAAAAAATACCTCCTTTAAAATTTAACATTTAAAAGAACAATGACAATGTAGATTGGGGAAACATTATATCTCCCCTTCTCCATTGTCAAATAAACTACATTTTCTCTATTTCTTTCATTAATTCTTCAACTAAATTTTCTTCTTTAACTTTTTTAACAATAAGACCTTTTTTAAATATTAAACCTTCTCCGTTTCCTCCAGCTATTCCAATATCAGCTTCTCTTGCTTCTCCCGGTCCATTAACAGCACAGCCCATAAC
>X276_Barnacle_Goose__coassemble_286_pt1 | contig 20702 bp, 19 predicted proteins | sample X276_Barnacle_Goose__metabat2_high_PE_012 | metagenome-assembled genome bin X276_Barnacle_Goose
AAATAATATTGAAGAAATTTTTGGACAAAAGCATATAGTTGGAAAAGGGAAGGTTTTAAATAATATAATTAATTCGAAAATAATTCCTAATATTATTTTAGTTGGGCCACCTGGAACAGGTAAAACAACTATAGCTAGAATTCTTGCTAAAGAAAGTAATAAAACTCTTTATATGCTTAATGGTACAACAACTAATACTGAAGAAATTAAGGATGTTATTAATAAAATAGGTACATTTGAAGCGTTAAATGGAATTTTACTTTATATTGATGAAATTCATTACTTAAATAAGAAAGTTCAACAAACTTTGTTGAAATATATTGAAAATGGTGATATTACCCTAATAGGAAGTACTACAGAAAATGCAAACTTTACAATTTTCAAGGCGGTATTAAGTAGATGTATATTAATTGAACTTAAGGCTTTGAAGGTTGAAGATATTATATCTGGTGTAGAAAGAGGTATGGACCTATATAAAAAGGAGTATAATATTAGACTTGAAATATCTAAAGAAGGTATGGATTATATTGGAGAAATATCATCTGGAGATATGAGAAGGGCTTTAAATATTTTAGAGCTTGCTTTTAATTCTAAATATAGAGCAAATATTAAAGAAATTAATATTACTTTAGAAGATTTATTAAATTTAAATCAAAGTACTATCACTAATTATGATAAAGATGGAGATGGCCATTATAATGCTTTAAGTTATTTTCAAAAAAGTATTAGAGGATCAGATGCAGATGCAAGTATTCATGCTTTAGCTAGACTTATTAAAAGTGGAGATATAAATTCTATTTGTAGAAGGCTTTTAGTAATTGCTTCGGAGGATATAGGATTAGCTTATCCACAAGCAATTTCAATTGTTAAATCTTGTATAGATAGTGCTTTAATGCTTGGATTTCCTGAGGCGAGAATACCTCTTGCACAGGCAACTGTACTATTAGCAACAGCACCAAAATCAAATTCAGCTTATTTAGCAATAAATAAGGCGTTAGAAGATTTAGATAATATGGATGTAGGTAGAATACCTAGCCATTTGTTAGATAAGAATACAAATGAAAGTAAATATAGTAAAATTGCTTATAAATACCCACATGATTATGAAAATCATTATGTGGATCAGGAGTATATGCCAAAAGAATTGATAGATAAAAAATATTATATACCACAAAATAATAAGTATGAAGATAATATAAGGAAATATTGGGATGCTATAAAAAATTAAATTTATAAAATAAGGTAGATCTATATAACAGAGATTATTGACAATAATAAAGTGGTTTGATAATATATAAAAGTAAATACTAGTAAAATAGTCAACATTAAAGAAGGTGAATAAAATGAAGCTTTCTACTAAGGGTAGATATGGGGTTAAGGCAATGGTAGACCTTGCTATTCATTATGGAAACTCGCCAGTTTCTATAAAAACAATATCTGAAAGACAAAGTATATCAGAATACTATTTAGAACAATTATTTTCACCCCTAAGAAAGGCTGGACTTATTAAAAGTATAAGAGGAGCGCAAGGTGGATATGTGTTAAATAGAGAACCTAAGGATATAACAGTAGCAGATGTTATGAATGTACTAGAAGGACCTGTAGAAATTGCAGAATGTATTGAAGGTACTGAATGCGATAATGTAGATTTTTGCGCAACTAGATTACTATGGGAAAAAATAAAAAACAGTATAGATGAGGTTATGGAAAATATAACCCTTCAAGATATAGTTGATGATTATATCAATATGAAAGAAGAAAGCCAATTCTTAAAGATGGCGAAAAGGAGTTAATAGATATGAGAAATGTATATATGGATTATGCAGCGACTACATATGTAAAACCAGAAGTTCTAGAAGAAATGATGCCGTATTTTACTGGAAAGTATGGTAATCCATCTTCTTTTTATGGAATTTCAAGAGAAACTAAAATGGCTATTGATAAGGCTAGATCTAGAGTTGCTAAGGCTTTAAATTGTGAACAAAACGAAGTTTATTTTACAGGCGGTGGATCAGAAGCTGATAACTGGGCAATAAAAGGAATCGCTACAGCTCATAGCAAAAAAGGAAATCATATAATTACTACAAAAATAGAGCATCATGCTGTACTACATACTTGTGAGTACTTAGAGAAACATGGTTTTGAAGTTACTTATTTAAATGTAGATGAAGAAGGGTTTGTAAATTTAGAAGAACTAAAAAATGCTATAACAGATAAAACAATTTTAGTTTCAATTATGTTTGCAAATAATGAAATAGGAACTATACAACCTGTTAAAGAAATAGGAAAAATATGCAGAGAAAGAAAAGTATTATTCCATACAGATGCAGTTCAAGCAGTAGGTAATGTAGAGATAGATGTTAAGGATATGAATATAGATTTATTATCTTTAGCAGGTCATAAAATTTATGGACCTAAAGGTGTAGGTGCGCTTTATATAAGAAAAGGAATAAGAATTGATAATCTTATTCATGGTGGTGGCCAAGAAAGAGCTAGAAGAGCTGGTACAGAAAATACACCTTCAATAGTTGGACTTGGTAAAGCTATAGAAATTGCTACAGAAAATATAGAAGAGCATAATAAGCATCTAACAAAGCTTAGAGATAGATTAATAGAAGGACTATTAAAAGTTCCACATACTAGACTTAATGGACCAAGAGGAGATAAGAGATTACCTGGAAATTCAAATGTAACTTTTGAATTTATAGAAGGTGAGTCTATATTATTATCACTAGATTTTGAGGGAGTATGCGGATCAAGTGGTAGTGCATGTACATCAGGATCTTTAGATCCATCTCATGTACTATTAGCTATAGGCTTACCTCATGAATTAGCACATGGTTCTTTAAGATTAACTTTAGGAGAAAATTCAACTGAAGAAGATGTAGACTATGTTTTAGAAGTAGTACCACCAATAATAGAAAGACTTAGAAATATGTCGCCGTTATGGGAAGATTATTTAAAAAAGGGAGAAAAAAATTATGATGTATAGTGATAAAGTAATGGATCATTTTAGAAATCCTAGAAATGTTGGAGAAATTGTAGATGCAAATGGCGTAGGGGAAGTTGGAAACGCTAAATGTGGAGATATAATGAAAGTTTATCTAAAAATTGAAGATAATATTGTAAAAGATGTTAAATTTAAAACTTTTGGATGTGGATCAGCAATTGCCTCATCATCAATGGCTACAGAATTAATAAAAGGAAAGACAGTAGAAGAGGCTTGGAGTTTATCAAATAAAGCAGTTGCAGAGGCTTTAGATGGACTTCCTGCAGTGAAAATGCATTGCTCTGTATTAGCGGAAGATGCTATACATAAAGCAATAAATGATTACAGAAAAAATGCAGGATTAGAACTTTGGGACTTTAGTGAACATGATCATGATGAATTACATAATCATGTTCATGGCGAAAAATAGGCTGTATAATGAGTAAAAAAGTAGTTGTAGGTATGAGCGGCGGAGTTGATAGCTCTGTTGCTGCATATCTTTTAAAAGAGCAAGGTTACGACGTAATTGGAGTAACTATGAAACATTTTGATGATGAAGCTGAGGATTATGTTGAAAGAGAAGGGGGTTGCTGTTCTTTATCATCTGTAGAAGATGCAAGAAGAGTTGCTGATAAGCTTGGAATTCCCTTTTATGTACTTAATTTTAAGGAATCCTTTAAAGAAAAAGTTATAGATTATTTTGTGGAAGAGTATATGGAAGGGAAAACACCTAATCCATGTATTGCATGCAATAAACATATTAAATTTGATGAATTTTTAAGAAGAGTTAAAGGGATAGGGGCTGATTATGTTGCTACAGGCCACTATGCTAAAATTGAAAAAGATGATAATGGTAGATACCTTTTAATTAGAGCTGATGATGATAAAAAGGATCAAACTTATGCTTTATATAACTTTACTCAAGAACAATTAAGTGAAACTTTAATGCCTTGTGGTAATTATACTAAAGATAAGATAAGAGAAATTGCAAAAGAAATAGGTCTTGCAGTTCATAATAAAAAAGATAGTGAAGAAATTTGCTTTATACCAGATAATAATCATGGAAAATTTATTAGTAAAGTAAGACCAAATAGTGTAAGAGAAGGAAATTTTGTAGACAAAAATGGTAAAATATTAGGAAAACATAAAGGGATAGTTTACTATACTATAGGACAAAGAAAAGGTCTTGGTATAGCACTAGGGGTTCCTGTGTTTGTTACTGATATTAACCCAAAAACTAATGAAGTTGTACTAGGACCAGAAGAAGATGTGTTTAAAACAGATTTAATAGCTAAAGATATTAACTTTATTCCTTTTGATAAATTGGAAGAAGAAATAACTGTTACAGCTAAGGTTAGATATCTAGCTAAACCTTCTGAATGTACAATTACTCCTTTAGAAGATGGAAGAGTAAAAGTTTCATTTAAGGAAAAGCAAAGAGCTATTACAAAAGGTCAATCTGTTGTTTTTTATGATGGAAACATTGTAGTAGGTGGCGGAATTATAGATGAAATAATTTAATTTATTTAATCCTCATAGAAATATGAGGATTTTTTTTGCTCTTTATGGAAATAATATAATTAAATTCTATAAGGAGGAGTTAGCTTTGATTAAGAGTAAGGACTTTTACTTATTAAAGGTTTATGATACAAAGGGAAGATATTTAGGGACTGTTGAAGATATATATATAGATTTTTATAATGAAAAAGTAGAAGGTTTTTGTATTTCAAACTTTTTTAAATTTAGTAAAAAGAATTTTGTGAAAAAAGAAGATATTATTTCAATGGAAGAGGTTATTATAGCTAAAAGTTTAAGTTTTAGAGTTGGGATTCCATTTAAAAATATTAAGTATATGGATATAAAGGATAACAAAAATGTTATGAAAGGAGTTCTTGAGGAATTGATAATAGAAAAAGAGGACTTTTCAATAAAGGGTCTTATAATGAGTTCTGGAATATTTGATAAGATGTTTAAAGGTAAAGAAATTTTACTTTTAAAAAAATGTATTTTAGGAGAGGATTTTATATTATATCAGGGAAGTGAAGAGGTAAGATTAAAAAGTTTACCTAGAAATAAAAAGAATGTTAATTAATAATAAGATAAAAAAATTAATTAAACCTTTTATAATAATAGTAGTTATTCTTTTTCTTATTTATATATATTTAAAAAGTGAAATTGTAAGCTCGTTAATAAATATTCTCTTTATTAGTTTTATATTATCATATAGCTTAAAACCTATAATAAATTATATAAGAGATAGATTTAAATTAAGTAAAAAAATATCTTCTATAATAGTTTTATTAATAATATTATGTACTTTAATTTCTATTATATATATGTTTGTTCCGGCGCTTATTAGAGAAAGTAATAGTATAGGGAGTATATTAGATGGGTTAGATGAATATGCTATGGAAATGGCAAAAAAAATGAAAATAAATGATGTAGAATTTTTTAAGAGGATATATATACAAATAAGTGAAAAATTGAATATATTTTTTAGAGAATTCTCAGAGAATATATTGGATAATCTTATTACTTATTTTGAAAATATTATATCTTTAGCTATTTTACCGATAGTAACTTATTATTTTTTAGTAGATGGTGAAATTATATACAATAAATTACTTCTAATATTACCAACAAAAAATAGAATAATAATTAAAAAAATTATTGGAAATATAGATAAAGTATTATCAAAATACATAATAAGTCAATTGTTTTTATCTTTTATAGTAGGAGTTTTAACATTAATAACTTTGTTTTTCTTAGATGTAAAATTTTTTGTAGTCCTTGCGGTGATTAATGGGATTTTCAATATAATTCCTTATTTTGGACCTATATTAGGGAGTGTTCCAGCTATTGTTGTAGCATTTATAGATGATCCTAAAAAGGGATTATTTACTTTGATTTTTCTGTTTTTAATTCAACAAATTGAAGGTGATATATTAGCGCCTAAAATAACAGGTGATAGCACTAATATGCATCCAATTGTTATAATTATTTTGCTGTTAATTGGGGAAAAGTTTGGTGGAATAATGGGAATGATAATTATAGTACCTATTGGAGTAATTATAAAAGTTATATATGACGATATAAACGATTACTTATTTTAAAAAAATATTGACATTTTAAAAATGTTACCGTATAATTCAATAAGAAATTAAAATTTAATATTAAGCTGTGACGAGACCAAGTAAAAATATTGACTATATAAAGAGAGGAAGGGGTAGCTGAAACCTTCTTATAGGAATTATTTTGAAGCTATCTTTGAGCTATAATTAACTAAGTGATGTATTTTTTTATACATAATTAGGGTGGTACCACGGAATTTATGCTTTCGTCCCTTGTTTTCAGGGATGAAGGCTTTTTTTATTTTAAATTAATAATTATATGGAGGTAATAACATGAAATACATGGGAGTAAATGAACTAAGAGAAGAATATTTAAAGTTTTTTGAGTCAAAAGGACATTTAAGATTGGATAGTTTTCCGTTAGTTCCTAAAAATGATAATTCATTATTATTAATAAATGCTGGAATGGCACCTTTAAAGCCTTATTTTACAGGGCTTCAAACACCACCAAGAAATAGAATTACAACTTGTCAAAAGTGTATTAGAACAGGAGATATAGAAAATGTAGGTAAAACTTCAAGACATGGTACCTTCTTTGAAATGCTTGGAAATTTCTCTTTTGGAGATTACTTTAAAGAAGAAATTATTCCATGGGCTTGGGAATTCATAACTGAAAGCTTACAAATTCCTAAAGATAAACTTTATGTAACTATATATTTAGAAGATGATGAAGCTTTTGATATATGGTGTAGTAAAACAGATGTAGATCCAAAGAGAATATTTAGGTTAGGAAAAGAAGATAATTTTTGGGAAATAGGTGTTGGACCTTGTGGACCTTCTAGTGAAATTCATTTTGATAGAGGAGATGGAGTAGTTACAACTGTTGAAGAATTCTTAAAAGCTGCTGATGAAGATAGAATAGTTGAGTTCTGGAACTTAGTATTTACTCAATTTGATAAAGATGAAGATGGAAATTATAATAAATTAGCTAACACAAATATTGATACAGGTATGGGGCTTGAAAGAATAGCAACTATAATGCAGGGTGTAGATAACATTTTTGAAATAGATACTGTTAAAAATATATTATCAAAGGTTTCGGAACTTGCTAATGTAAAGTACGGAGAAGATAAAAATAAGGATATATCATTAAGGATAATAACTGATCACGTAAAATCAGTAACAATGCTTATATCTGATGGAGTACAACCAAGTAATGAAGGTAGAGGATATGTTTTAAGAAGATTGCTTAGAAGAGCTGCAAGACATGGAAGATTACTTGGAATTAAAGGATTATTCTTAACTGAAATAGTTGAATCAGTAGTAGATAATTATAAAGCTGCTTATGGACAATTAGTAGAAAATAAAGAATACATTGAAAAAATAGTATCTCTAGAAGAAGAAAGATTTAATGAAACTATAGATTCAGGAATGAATATATTAAATGATTATATTAAAGAAATGCAAGATAATAATGAAAAAGTATTAAAAGGGGAAAAAGCTTTTAAATTATATGATACTTATGGCTTCCCAATTGAACTTACAGAAGAAATTTTAGAAGAAAAAGGAATGACTGTAGACGAAGATTCTTTTAAAAAGGAAATGGAAGAACAAAGACAAAGAGCTAGAAGTGCAAGAGGGGAAACTTCTTACATGGGTAGTGATGAAAGTCCTATAAATAAAATAGATAAAAATATAAATACAGAATTTATAGGATATTCGAACTTAGAAACTAAGGCAAATATTTTAATACTAGCTGATAATAATGACTTTAGAGATGAACTTTCAGTAGGTGAAAAAGGGTATATAGTAACAGATAAAACTACTTTCTATGCAGAAATGGGTGGTCAAGTAGGCGATAGAGGTACTATAAAGACTGCTACTGGAGAAGCTTATGTTTATGAAACTAAAAATAATGTAGGTGGAAAAATAATTCATTATGTAAAAGTAACTGAAGGGATTATTAAAGTTAAAGAAGAGGCTACATTACTAGTAGATAAAATAAGAAGAAAAAATATTACTAAAAATCATACAGCAACTCATATGCTACATGAAGCTTTAAAAGAAGTTGTAGGTAAACATGTAAATCAAGCAGGTTCTTATGTAGATGATGAGAGATTAAGATTTGATTTTGCTCATTTTAAGGCGTTAACTTTAGAAGAAATAGAAACTGTTGAAAAGTTAGTTAACAATAAAATAATGGAAGTGTTTACTGTAGATACAAACTTAATGACTTTAGAAGAAGCAAAAAATTCAGGAGCTATGGCTTTGTTTGATAATAAGTATGGAGATAAAGTTAGAGTTGTAAGCGTTGGAGATTTTTCTAAGGAATTATGTGGTGGAACTCATGTAAGTAATTCGGGAGAAATTGGGTTGTTTAAAATAGTTTCTGAAACTGGAGTTGCAGCTGGAATAAGAAGAATAGAAGCAGTTACAGGTATTAATGCAATTAAATTTATGGAAGAAAAACAAGAAAAATTGAAGGAAGCTTGTACAGTTCTTAAATGTACAGAAAAAGACATTATTAAAAAAATAAATTCTCAAAGTTTAGAAATTAAAGAAAAAGATAAAGAAATATTAGAACTTAAGAAAAAACTTACTAAGGGCTCAGAAAATCAAATTATAGAAGGGGCAAAGGAAATTAAAGGAGTCAAGGTTGTAGCTTACTCTATTGATGACTTAGATGCTAATTCTTTAAGAGATTTAGGTGATAAGATAAGAAATAAGATTTCAAGTGGAGTTGTAGTTTTATTAAGTAATGCAGATGGAAAAGTTAATTTAATCTCTATGGCTACAAAGGATGTTATAGAAAAAGGGATACATTGTGGAAAGATAATTAAGGAAGTGGCATCAGTTGTTGGTGGCGGTGGCGGTGGTAGACCGGACATGGCTCAAGCAGGTGGTAAAAATCCAGAAAATATAGGTAAAGCTATAGAAAAAACTTACTTAGTTATAGATTCTTTATTAAAATAGTGTACTTTTATTAGGTAATGGGTTATAATTGAATTATAAAGTATGAATAAAAATCCAAAAAAGAGATAGAATACTATTAGATACATTAATATAAACTAAATATCAGTAAGGGGGTGAGCTGCAATTAGCAGCGATTGTATGAATAATAACTTAGATCAAACAATGCAATTCAACTTAAACATCAACAAAGAAGATTTAACAAAGTCAATTATGACAGATGTTTACAATGCGTTAAAAGAAAAAGGTTATAATCCAATTAACCAATTAGTGGGATATATTATTTCAGGTGACCCTTCTTACATTACGAGCTACAACGGAGCAAGAGCTTTATTAAGAAAACTTGAAAGAGACGAAATTCTTGAAGAAGTTATGAAATCTTATTTAGAAATAAAATAGAAAGTGCCCGTTTAAACGGGCACTTTTTTATAATATAAGGAGAAGTTAATGAGAATACTAGGTTTAGATGTAGGTTCTAAAACCATTGGAGTGGCTATAAGCGATCCATTAGGATGGACGGCTCAGGGTATAACTACCATAAAAAGAACTAAAAAAGAGCAAGATATAGAAGAGATAAAAAAAATATGTAAAGAATATTCTGTTGAATCTATAGTTGTTGGATTACCTAAAAATATGAATGGAACAATAGGAGATTCAGGGGAAAAAGTTATTGAATTTTCAGAAAAGATAAAAGAAGATTTAGGTCTTAAAGTAGAAATGTGGGATGAAAGATTAACCACTGTTGCTGCTCATAAAGCTATGTTAGAAGCAGATTTGTCTAGAGCGAAAAGGAAAAAAATAGTTGATAAAATTGCAGCTATCTATATATTACAAGGATATTTAGATAGATTAGGCAATAAATAAATATTAAATTTCTAATTGAAAATTATTATTGACAATAATGAATCTTAAAACTAAAATTATTAAAGGAGAGTTATAATGGATAAGGATTTAAAACAAATTGAATTATATGATGAAAATGGAGAATTAGTTAAATTAAATGTAGTTGCATTTTTTGATATGATTAATCCAGATACTGAGGAAAAAAGTGAATATATTATAGTATATGATGATAATTATACAGAGGAAGATATATTTGCATTAAAGGTGGATAAAGATGAAGACGGGGATGACCTTTTAATACCTATAGATGATGAAGTTGAACTTGCGGCGGTTCAAGAAGCGTATGATACGATATTTGCCGAAGAATAGTAAAATCTAAAAAATAAAGAAGAGGAGGGGTTGTACATGGAACAATCAACTAGTTTAGATTTTAGTGTACTAAAAGAAGAATTAAAGCAAAAAGGATATAAATTAACTCCTCAAAGAAGAGCTATAGTAGATACAATAATTGAAAAAGAGGGAGAGCATTTAACTACAGAAGAAATATATGATGAAGTTAAAAAAAACTGCCCTGAAATTGGATTAGCAACAGTTTATAGAACAATTATATTATTAGAAGAACTTGGAGTTATATGTAAACTTGACTTAAATGATGGATGTAGTAGATATGAATTAGTTCGTAAGAATGAGGGACATAGACATCATCATTTAGTATGTAATGAATGTAAAAGTGTCATAGAAGTTCAAGATGACTTATTAGACGAACTTGAAGAAGAGGTTGAAAGATCTTATGGATTTAAGATAATAGATCATAGTGTTAAATTCTTTGGGGTTTGTAGAAAATGTCAAAGTGAAATTGAAAAATAAATAATAATAAAGGGGAATCTCTATAGAGATGACACCCTTTATATTACATAAATTTGAAAGAAGGAGGGGACATATTGAAAAACGAAAAAGCAAAAGTTAGAATTATTCCGCTTGGTGGAATAAATGAAATTGGTAAAAATATAACTGCGATTGAATATAAAAATGATATTATAGTTATAGATTGCGGACTCAAATTTCCAGATGAAAGTATGTTCGGTATTGATTTAGTCATACCAGATGTTAGTTATTTAATTAAAAACAAAGATAAAGTAAGGGGAATATTCTTAACCCATGGTCATGAAGATCATATAGGAGCATTACCATACGTATTAAAGCAACTTAATATTCCTGTATATGGAACAAAGTTGACTCTAGGAATTGTTGAAACAAAGCTTAAAGAACATGGATTATTAAGCTCAACAGAACTTATAAGAGTTAAACCAAGGGATGTTATAAAATTAGAATCAGTTTCAGTAGAATTCATAAAAACAAACCATTCTATTGCTGATTCAGTTGCAATTGCAGTACACACTCCATTAGGGGCTGTATTACACACTGGAGATTTTAAGGTTGACTTTACACCTATTGATGGAGAACCTATGGATTTTGCAAGATTTGCAGAGCTAGGTAGAAAAGGTGTATTAGTAATGATGGCAGATTCGACAAATGTTGAAAAACCTGGCTATACTATGTCAGAAAAGGTAGTAGGAGAAAACTTTGAAAAATTCTTCCAAAAAGCTACAGGTAGAATAATAGTTGCTACATTTGCGTCAAATGTTCATAGAATACAACAAATTATAGATGCATCTAGAAAGCAAAATAGAAAAGTTGCCGTTTCAGGAAGAAGTATGGAAAATATAGTTGCAGTTGCACAAGAACTTGGATATCTTGATTGTAGTGGAGATATTTTAATTGGTGTAGATCAAATTAATAAATATAACAACGATCAAGTAGTTATCATAACTACAGGTAGCCAAGGAGAGCCTATGTCTGCTTTAACTAGAATGGCTAATTCAGAACATAGAAAGATAAATATTATAGAAGGCGATACTGTAATAATATCAGCAACGCCTATTCCAGGAAATGAAAAATTAGTTTCAAAAGTAATTAATCAACTATTCCAAAAAGGTGCTGATGTAATTTATAAAGCTTTAGCAGAAATTCATGTATCAGGTCATGCTTGTAAGGAAGAATTGAAGCTTATGCAATGTTTAGTAAAACCAAAATTCTTTATACCAATTCATGGGGAATATAGACATTTAAAACAACATGGAGAACTTGCAATGTCTCTTGGAATGGAAGAAGATCATATTTTGATACCAGAAAATGGTGGAGTTATTGAGGTAACTAGACAAAATATTAAGAGAAACGGAACTGTTACTGCAGGACAAATCTTTGTAGATGGTCTTGGAGTTGGTGACGTAGGAAATATAGTTATCAGAGATAGAAAACATTTATCACAAGATGGTATATTAACTGTTGTAATAACTTTAAATAGAGAAACAAATGAAGTAGTAGCTGGTCCAGATATAATATCTAGAGGATTTGTATATGTTAGAGAATCTGAAAGATTAATGGATGAAGCAAGAGAAGTTGTTAAGAATTCTCTTAGAGATTGTGAAGAGAAAAATATAAAAGATTGGTCAAGCTTAAAATCTAGAATTAGAGATGACTTAAAAGCATATCTTTATGAAAAGACTAAGAGAAGACCTATGATTTTACCAATAATTATGGAAATATAATCTATGTGTTGACATTTGGTGACAAAAAACTTAAAATGTTTATAGCATAAAATAAAATGTGTTAATAAAAAAATTGGATACATGCGTATCCAATTTTATTTTGGGAAAAATAATTTATAGGTTTACATTATAAACAATATTTATAAGTATTCACTATAAGTTATAATAATTGGAGGAATATAAATGGAATTAATGACTAGAGACGATATAAGAAATATAGCTATAATAGCTCACGTTGACCATGGTAAAACTACATTAGTAGATGCACTTTTAAGAGAAAGCCATGTATTTAGAAGTAATGAAAAAGTAGAAGAAAGAGTAATGGATTCTAACGATATTGAAAAAGAAAGAGGAATTACAATTCTTTCAAAGAATACTTCACTTAAATACAATGGTGTTAAAATAAATATTGTAGACACACCAGGACATGCTGACTTTGGTGGAGAGGTTGAACGTGTACTTAAAATGGTTGATTCTGTTTTATTAGTAGTTGACTCTTATGAAGGCCCAATGCCTCAAACAAAGTTCGTATTAAAAAAAGCTCTAGAATTAAAGTTAAAACCTATAGTAGTAATAAATAAAATAGACAAACCTAATGCAAGACCAGAAGAAGTTATTGATGAAGTTTTTGATCTATTTGTAGAATTAGGTGCAGAAGATGAGCAATTAGATTTTTCAGTAATCTATGCATCAGCTAGAGAAGGTTTTGCAAGATATAATGTAGAAGATACAAATACAGATATGACACCTTTATTTGAAACTATTTTAAAAAGTGTTGATGCACCTAAAGGTTATATAGATGGTCCATTCCAAATGCTTGTTACTACATTAGATACAAATGAATATGTTGGTAGAATAGCTATAGGTAAAATTCATAGAGGTAGAGTTAAGAAAAATGAAACTGTTGCTTTAGTAAGAGCAGATGGTACAAAATCAAATTATAAAGTATCAGCGTTATTTACATATAATGGGTTGAACAGAGAAGATGTTCAAGAAGCTAGCTTAGGAGATATAATTGCATTAAGTGGGGTTCCAGATTGTAATATAGGTGAAACAATTGCAAGTGCTTTAGAACCAGAAGCATTACCATTCTTAAAAATAGATGAACCAACTCTTAGCATGAATTTCATGGTAAATGATTCACCTTTTGCAGGTAAGGAAGGTACTTATGTTACTTCAAGACATTTAAGAGATAGATTATTAAAAGAACTTGAAACTAACGTAAGCTTAAGAGTTAATGAAATTTCAGCTGAATGCTTTGAAGTATCAGGAAGAGGAGAATTACACTTATCTATTCTTATAGAAAATATGAGAAGAGAAGGATATGAATTCCAAGTTTCAAAAGCAAATGTTATTTTCAAAGAAGAAAACGGCAAGAAATTAGAACCTATTGAATACTTAACTATAGATGTTCCAGAAGAATTCATGGGACCTGTTATGGAAAAGCTAGGACCTAGAAAAGCTGAAATGGTTAATATGACATCTGCAGTTAATGGGTACACAAGATTAGAATTTAGAGTGCCAGCAAGAGGACTTATTGGATTTAGAAATGAATTCATGACAGATACTAAAGGTAATGGTATAATGAACCACGTATTTGATGGATATGAACCTTATAAAGGCGAAATTTCTGGAAGAAGTAGAGGATCAATATGTTCATTTGAACAAGGAGATGCTATATCATATGGATTATTCAACGCTCAAGAAAGAGGAACTTTATTCATAAATGCTGGTGTTCCAGTTTATGAAGGAATGATAGTTGGAGAATCTTCTAGAGCTGAAGATATAGATATAAATATTTGTAAAGGTAAAAAATTAACAAACACTAGAGCTTCAGGTTCAGATGATGCAGTTAAGTTAATTCCACCAAGACAAATGACATTAGAACAATGTTTAGAATTTATAAATTCAGATGAACTAGTTGAAGTTACTCCTGAAAGTATAAGAATGAGAAAGAAAGTTTTAAATTCTGCTGATAGAAAAAGACAAATTAACAGAAATAAAAAATAGTAAATAAAATAACTTTATATGTTTATAAAAAAGTATTATAATAAAGTAAATAGCCTTAAAGGCTATTTACTTTATATGTAGGGGGATTTTATGAAGAAATTTAATCCGAAAATAATACTTATAGTAATAATATCCTGTTTAATAATACTTTTTGGTTTATACAAAATCACTATTAGTAAACCTATAAAATCAGAAAAAGAGATAATAATGACTATAGAAGAAGGCGAAACTTTTTATGGGATTTTAAATAGACTTAAAGAAGAAAATAAAATAAAAGGACTACCTTTTATAAAACTTTATGTGAAACTTTTAAATAAAGATATAGAAGTGAAACCTGGTGAATACATAATAAATAGTAATTCAACTATAGATGAATTAATTGAGGACTTAACAACTGGAAGAAGTATTGACTTAGTAAATTTTACTGTACCTGAAGGATATTCTATAGATGAAATAGCAGATAAACTTGAATTAGAAGGTATATGCATTAAAGAAGAGTTTATAGAAGCTTTAAAAACTTATGAGCTTCCATCTTATGTAGCAAATAAAGAGGGTAAAAGATATGCTTTAGAAGGATATCTATTTCCAGATACTTATTTAATAAAAAAAGGTGAAAGTCCACAAAATATAATAAAAATCATGATAGAAAGATTTGAAGAAGTCTTAAAACAAGTAGAAGAGGAATTAGGAATTTCTATAGAAAATGAAGATATTGAAGATATTATTATTAAAGCTTCAATCATAGAAAAAGAAGCAGTTTTAGATAGTGAAAGAAGTAAAGTAGCTTCGGTTATTAATAATAGATTAAATATACATATGAAGCTTCAAATAGATGCTACAGTTATATATGCTTTAGGGGAACATGTAGATACTGTATTATATGATCATTTAGAAATAGATTCACCTTATAATACTTATGTTAATTATGGACTTCCGATAGGACCGATATCAAATCCTGGTATAGAATCAATTAAGGCTACTTTAAAACCAGAAGAGACTGATTATTTATTTTATGTATTACAAAATGATAAAAGTCATTACTTTACTAATAATTATGATGATTTTTTAAATAAACAAGAAGAATTAGGATATTAAATATAAAAACCAAATTGGAGGATTTTTATGAGTGGTATAACTTATGATTATATGCAAGATTATATAAGAAGTCTTATACCTGAAGGTTGCGGGAAATATAAAGATTTAGAAGATTTTGCTTTAGAAAATAAAGTTCCTATTGCTCAAAAGGAAACAGCAAGATTCTTAGAGTTTATGGTAAATATGAAAAAACCATTAAGGATTTTAGAACTTGGAACAGCTATAGGTTACTCCTCAATACTTATGTATGAAGCAGCAAAAACAAATCCTTTTATAACAACCATAGAACGTGATGAAAAAATGATAGAGCTAGCTACTAGTAATTTTGAGAAATATGGATTAAAAGGTAAGATAGAAATAAAGGCCGGAGATTGTCTTGAAGTTTTAGAAAATTTAAAAGAACCTTATGATTTAATTTTTATGGATGCTGGAAAAGGACATTATAATCATTTTTTGCCACATTGTTTAAGATTATTAAAGGAAGATGGCATTATTATTGCAGATAATGTTTTATTTAGGGGAATGGTAGCATCCGATGAATTGGTAAAAAGAAGAAAAATAACAATAGTAAAAAGAATGAGAAAATATTTAGATTTAGTATCAGAAGATAGTAATTTAATTACATCTGTAATACCAATGGGGGATGGAATTGCAGTGACTAAAAGGAGGTAAAAACATGAAAAAACCAGAAGTTTTAGCACCAGCAGGAAGCCTAAACAAACTTAAAATAGCCGTAGATTTTGGAGCAGATGCAGTTTATATAGGTGGAGGAAAATTAAACCTTAGAGCTTTTTCAGATAATTTTACAAATGAAGAAATTGCTGAAGGTGTAAAATATTGTCATGATAGAGGGAGAAAATTATATGTAACAATGAATGTTTTCCCAAGAAATCATGATTTAAAGGGTGCAGAAGAATATATAAAAGGATTAAATGATTTAGGCGTAGATGCTATTATAGTAGCAGATCCATCAATAATAATGGCAGCTAAAAATGTAGCACCAGATTTAGAAATTCACTTAAGTACTCAAGCTAATACAACAAACTGGATGGCAACTAAGTTCTGGCATGAACAAGGAGCTAAAAGAGTTGTACTTGCAAGAGAATTAACTTTTATAGAAATAAATAAAATTAAAGAAAATATTCCAGAGGATTGTGAACTAGAAGTATTTATACATGGTTCAATGTGCATGGCTTATTCTGGTAGATGCTTAATATCAAACTATATGTTAGGTAGAGACGCAAATAAAGGAATATGTTCAAATGCATGTAGATATAAATATTTCTTAGTTGAAGAAACAAGACCAAATGAATATTATCCAGTTATAGAGGATGATGAAGGAACTTATATAATGAACTCAAAGGATTTATGTATGATAAAGCATATTCCTGAACTTATAAAAAGTGGAGTCCATTCCTTAAAAATAGAAGGAAGAATGAAAAATGAATTTTATGTAGCTTCTGTAGTCAAAGCTTATAGAGAAGCGGTAGATGCATATTTTGAGGATCCAGATAATTATGTATTTAATGAAGCGTGGATGGATAATTTAATGAAAGTAAGTCATAGACCATACCATACTGGTTTCTTCTTTGGAAAAATGGGAGAACAAAGCTATGAAGAATCTTCATATATTAGAGATTACGAAATAGTTGGAATTGTTCAAAGTTATAATGAAGAAACTAAAGAAGCAACGATATTACAAAAAAATAGAGTTTTTGAAGGTGATACTGTTGAAGTTTTAAGAGCAAACACTCCATACTTTAATATTAACCTTGATGATATGTATGATTTGGATAAAAAAGTAAAAACTGGTGTTGCTAATAGAGCTCATATGTTATTTAAAATAAAAACAGATACACCACTTAAAGAAAAAGATATGCTAATTAAAGGTAAAAAAGTTTTAGAGCTTTAGATGTAGAAGGAGGAACTATAATGCAAAAACCAATCCTCATTGGAATAACTGGTGGAACAGGATCTGGAAAAAGTAGTATAGCAGATACGATTTATTCAAGCTTTTCAAATGAATGTATAGCAATGATACAACAAGATATGTATTATAAAGATCAAAGCAATTTATCTATGGAGGAAAGAGTTAAAACTAACTATGACCATCCAAAAGCTTTTGATAATGAATTATTAATAAGTCATCTAAATGATTTAATTAATGGAATTGCTATTGATAAGCCAATATATGACTTTTCTAAACATACTAGATCACATGAAACTGTAAGGGTTGAACCTAGAGAAATAATAATAGTTGAAGGGATTTTAGTATTAGAAAATAAAGAACTTAGAGACTTATTAGATATTAAGGTATATGTAGATACAGATGCAGATATTAGAATTTTAAGAAGATTAGTTAGAGATATAAACGAACGTGGAAGAACAGTAGAATCTGTAATAAATCAATACTTAGAAATTGTAAGACCGATGCATATGGAATTTATAGAACCAACAAAAAGATATGCAGATATTATAGTTCCAGAAGGCGGACAAAATAAAGTTGCAATAGATATATTGGTAAGTAAAATTAAAGATATTTTAAAATAAGAATTGAATATAAAACACCTCTAAGGGCTAGAATTATCCTTAGAGGTGTTTTTATGTTTTTAAAAAATAAAATTGATTTTAAAAGAGTTATTGGAATTAAAATTACATATATGTTGCTTCTTATAGCACTAATAGTTAAATTGATTTTTTTACAAGTTAGTCCATCAGAAAATGTTTCTACTGAAATGAATAATTATCAAAAAGAAAATATATCTCAGATTAAGTATAGAATTTTTGATACAAAGGGTAGAGATATATTAGACTATAATAAAAAATATGTAGTTATTTTAGATACAAAGCCATTTATGTTAAACAATTATGAAGAAAATTTAGAAGATTTAATGGCTTTGAATTTTATATTAAAATCTGAAATAAAGGATTTTAATTATGCTGATATAATGAAAAGTGAAGGAAAAATTTACTATACAATAAATGAAGAAACTTTTAATAAAGTAAATAAACTAAGTAATATTAAAGGAATTTATACTTATATTTATGATGAATTAGATGTAAAGGAAGCATGGAAGACCAATGGGATTCTTTCAAATATAAATGAAGATAACGTAGTTTTAGATTCCTTAGAAAGTGAACTTTATGAATATATAAAAAATAATGAATACCCTATGGCAAAATTTTATTTAGATGATAAGGCTATTTATGGGGACGGAGTATTATCATTAGAAAAAAACAATAAAAATATAAAATTAACTATTGACTCTGAATGGGAAAAAATAGTAAGGGGTATTTTAGAACAAGAAAAATATTCATTTCTTAAAAATATTGGAGTGGTAATATCTGAAGCTGAAACAGGGAAAATAAGAGCTATGGTTCAAAAGGATGAAACACAAGCAAATGTAAATTTAGGAATTGGGCAACTTGGATATGAGCCGGGGTCTATATTTAAGGTGATTACAGAAACAATAGCTTTAGATTTAGGGCTTATAACACCAAGTGATGTATTTACTTGCACAGGGGAAATTTGTATGAAAAATGGTAAGCCCTATGCACATGGAGAATTATCGGTGGAAGAGGCTCTTAAAATATCATGTAATGATGTTTTTGCTAAGGTTGGAGCAAAAATAGGTTATGAGAATATGATGAAGTATTTAGATGAGCTAGAGATGTTTAATGAAGTTTTAAACATAGATGCTAATAATATAAAAGAAGCTAGTGGAGTTAAGCCTACAGAGGAAAATGGTATGAATAATATATCCATAGGTCAAACTATTATTACTACACCTATACACATGACAGCTCTATATAATACTATTGCAAATAATGGGATATATATAAAGCCGACTATAGTTGAGGAGATTTTAGATAATAATGATAATATAGTAAAAAGTTTTGAAAATAGCTCTAAAAGAGTTTTTAGTGAGACTGCTTCTAAAATTGCTTTGGAATCATTAAGCAAAGTTATCTGGGAAGGTTCAGGCTTTGAAGCTAAAGTTGAAAATGCAGAAATTGGTGGTAAAACAGGAACATCTACAGGCAATGGTGGAACTAATCATGGATGGTTTGCTGGATATTTTGTTAAAGATAACAAAAAATATACTATTGTTGTTATAGCACCAAATATTGGAGAAAAACATCCTGATGGAAGAGAACTTGGTGGAGGAAATACTGGAGCGCCTATATTTAGTGATGTGGTAAGTGAATTGTTAAAATTAAATGATTAATTAGTTGAAAAGTTATTACACAATTTAATTGTATAATAGCTTTTTTTATTATATAAGAAATATTCCAAATATATTTTGAAAAAGACAAGCAATATTTTAGAATTTCATCATATTATATAATAAGCACTACTAGGAGGAAGTTCTATGTTTATTCTATCAAATATTATAGAACTGTTATGTAATTCTGTATTTTTGACTGGTTATATTACAGGGAATAATACATTTCCAAAACCACTTGATGAAGAAGAAGAGGAGCAATATTTAAAATTATTAAAAAATGGAGACAAAAATGCGAAGAGTATTTTGATTGAAAGAAATTTAAGATTAGTAGCTCATATAGTAAAAAAATATAATTTTCCAAATAAAGATATAGATGAACTTATATCGATAGGTACTGTAGGCCTTATTAAAGCTATTGACTCTTTTGATTCATCTAAGGGTACTAGGTTAGCTACTTATGCTTCAAGATGTATAGAAAATGAAATATTGATGCTTTTTAGGAATAATAAAAAACAGAAAAATGAAGTATTTCTACAGGATCCAATAGGTGTTGATAAAGAGGGGAATGAGATTTGTTTAATAGATGTTTTAAGTAGTGAAAAAGATTCAGTACTTGAAAAGGTAGAGAGTAATTTACAAATAAAACAACTATACACTAAAATAGGAGTTTCTTTAACGGAAAGAGAAGGGGAAATATTAAAAATGAGATATGGATTAATTGATGGCAGATGCAGAACTCAAAGAGAAATAGCAGCATTACTTGGAATATCAAGGTCATATGTTTCAAGAATAGAGAAGAAGGCTCTTAAAAAACTTAAAAAGGAACTTTCTAGTAAATAAAAGGTTATTTTGAAAGATAAAAAAATATAAAGAAGGAATATAAAGA
>X276_Barnacle_Goose__coassemble_296_pt1 | contig 20227 bp, 19 predicted proteins | sample X276_Barnacle_Goose__metabat2_high_PE_012 | metagenome-assembled genome bin X276_Barnacle_Goose
ACATATAAAAGGCTATAAATTAAAGTAATTATTATATCATAAATCTACTGAAAAAATATAAAATTTTAATAATTATAAAAATTTTAATTTTTTAGTGTAAATTTGTGGTATAATTAATATACAACATGTAGTTTTGACGGCTTGAATAGTTGCAAAGCTACTTTTTTTATGGATTGAAATTGAAAATTAATAAATAAGGAGGAATTATTTATGTTTAAAATAAATTACTACGTCGTTTATGGGTCTACTGGAGTATGTGAGATTAAAGATATAAAGAGTGAAAAAGCTAACAACGAGGAAGTGGAATATTATATTCTAAATCCAGTTTATGATAGGAGAATGACAATTAAAACTCCTGTACTTAATAGAAAAGTTTCTATGAGAGATATAATGACAAAAGAAGATGTATCCCTTCTTATAAATAAAATATCTAATAATGAAGTTATTTCTATAGAAAATGCTAGAGAAAGAATGGAAGCTTTTAAAAGTATAGTTAGAAATGGTACTTCTGATGATTTAATAAAAGTAATAAACACTATAAAGGGAGATAAAAAAGAAAAAATAAATATTGGCAAAAAATTAAATAAAACCGAAGAAGATATTATGGTATCTGCAAAGAAAAAATTATATGAAGAATTTGCAATAGTTTTAGATATCCCTATAGAAGAAGTATCATTATATATAAAAGAAAAAATATCATAAACAATAACTAAATATTTTTAAATTTACTATAAAAAAGCTGTTTTTAATAAAACGGCTTTTTTATATGGGATTTTATAGAATATCTTGTAATTATAATACAAAAATGTTATTTTATAATTGTATATTTTTTAACTATGAACTATAATATAAAGTATGCAAAATTTCAAGGGGAAAGAGGTTAAAATTATGAGATTAGGGACATTTAAGGGCGGAATTCATCCAAGTGATGGCAAGGCAATGTCTAAGGATATTCCGATTAAAGAGATTCTACCTAAAGGTGATCTGGTATATCCAATGTCGCAACATATAGGAGCACCGGCAAAGCCAATAGTAAATGTAGGAGATAATGTTTTAGTTGGTCAGAAGATTGGTGAAGCTGGTGGATTTATTTCAGCAAATATCATATCTTCAGTATCTGGTACAGTTAAAGCTATTGAACCTAGACTTACTGTTTCAGGAAATAAAATAATATCTATTGTTATCAAAAATGATAACGAATACAAAAGTGTTGAAGGGTTTGGAGAAAAAAGAGATTATACTAAGTTGTCAAAAGAAGAAATTAGAAATTATGTTAAAGAAGCGGGAATTGTAGGGATGGGTGGTGCAGGATTCCCAAATCATGTTAAACTTACTCCTAAAAATGATGATGCTATTGAATATGTTATTGTAAATGCTGTAGAATGCGAACCTTACTTGACGTCTGATTATAGAATCATGCTTGAAATTCCTGAAAAGATTGTTGGAGGACTTAAGGTAATGCTTAGTCTATTTCCAAAAGCTAAAGGGATAATTGCAATTGAGGATAATAAACCTGATGCTATAAAGATAATGAGTAAAGCGGTAGAAGGAGAGAAAAATATTTCGGTATCGGTTCTTAAGACAAAATATCCACAAGGATCAGAACGAAAGTTGATTTTTGCTACTACAGGTAGAAAAATTAATTCTTCTATGCTTCCTTCAGATGCTGGATGTGTTGTTGATAATGTTGATACTGTAGTTTCAATTTATATGGCAGTTTGTGAGTCAACACCACTTATTAGAAAAATAATTACTGTAACTGGAGATGCTATTAATAATCCTAGAAACTTTGCAGTTAAAACGGGTACAAGCTACTCTGAACTTGTTGATGAAGCTGGTGGATTCAAGGAAAAGCCTGAAAAAATTATTTCAGGAGGACCTATGATGGGAACTGCAATTTTTAATCTTGATATTCCAGTAACTAAAACATCATCTGCACTTTTATGTTTTACAAAGGATGAGGTTGCTGAATGTGAGCCTACTGCATGTATTCGTTGTGGACGTTGTGTTGAAGTATGTCCTAGTTCTCTTATACCTCAAAAAATAATTGAAAATACAGAAGGATTAGATAACGAATCATTTATAGCACTTAATGGTATGGAATGTTATGAATGTGGTAGTTGTACTTATGTGTGTCCAGCAAAAAGGAGACTTACGCAAGCTTTTAAGCAAAGTAGAAAAAGCGTTTTGGATAGTAGAAGAAAGAAATAATATCTAAGTTTTAAGTTTAAGGTTATAAAATAATATAGGGGAAGGAAGCGTCTAAAATGAGTGAATTATATAATGTATCGGCATCACCACATGTAAGAAGTAAGGATAGTACTAAAAGTATAATGGCTGATGTTGCAATTGCGTTAATTCCAGCAGGTCTATTTGGAGTATATAATTTTGGATTAAATGCATTATTAATAATAATAGTAAGCATTGCTACTTGTGTACTTACTGAATATGTTTATCAAAAGAAAATGGGGAAATCAATAACAATAGGAGATTGTAGTGCATTAGTAACTGGATTGTTATTAGCTTATAATATGCCATCAACTATACCACTTTGGATACCAATAGTAGGAGGAGTTTTTGCAATAATAATTGTAAAGCAACTTTTTGGTGGAGTAGGTCAAAACTTTATGAATCCAGCTTTAGCGGCAAGATGTTTTTTACTTATTTCATTTTCAAAGATTATGACAACTTTTGGAATTGTTGCTGATAATACCATTAAGGGAATCATAATGAATGGACATGCAGCTGTAAATGGGTATGCAATTGTTGATGGAGTTTCAGGTGCAACAGCACTTTCAGTTATTAAATCTGGGGGAGAATTTAATATATTAAGTTTATTTATAGGAACAACAGGAGGAACAATAGGAGAAACATCTGTTATCGCAATATTAATAGGAGCGATTTATCTTCTTAGAAAGAAAATAATTTCACTAACGATTCCTATGACATATATAGGTTCGTTTATTGTATTTATTATGTTGATGAATTTTTTAGGTGGAAAAGGATTGAACATAGAATACATAATTGCAAATGTATTTGGTGGTGGCTTAATACTTGGAGCTTTCTTTATGGCTACTGATTATGTTACATGTCCAATAACGTCAAAAGGAAAAATAGTATTTGGAATTTTATTAGGATTTATTACAGCAATATTTAGAGTTTATGGAAGTTCAGCAGAAGGGGTTTCGTATGCTATTATATTATCTAATATTCTTGTACCTCTTATTGAAAAATATACTCTTCCAAATGCCTTTGGAAAGGAGGCAACAATAAATGGGTAATAAAAAAAGTACAATTATTAAAGATACGGTAATACTTTTAATTATAACAGTCATTGCTGGATTCATATTAGCAGCAGTTAATAATGTAACTAAAGAACCTATTGCTTATGCTAGGACAGAAGAAAAAAATAAAGCATATAGAGCTATGTTCACAGTAGCTGATGCTTTTGAAGGAAATGAAGAATTAATTGAAAAATGTGAATCATCACCAGAATTTTTAAGCTCTAAAGGTTATAGTGGAGTTAAAGTAGATGAAGTACTAATTTCAAAAAGTAATAATAAAACTCTTGGATATATATTGAATTCAACTTCTTCAAATGGATATGGTGGAGATATTCAGATTTCCCTTGGTATCGATAAAGATGGGAAAATTCAAGGCTTTGAAATACTTTCAATTAGTGAAACTGTGGGGCTTGGTATGAAAGCAGATGAAGATGAATTTAAGTCACAATTTGTAGGTAAAAATGTTGAGTTAATAGAATACACTAAAGCAGGTGCTACTGAAGAAAATCAGATTGATGCACTAAGTGGAGCTACTATTACTACCTCTGCAGTTACTGAAGCTGTAAACTCAGCTCTATTATATGCACAAGAATATATTTTAGGACAGGAGGCTGTAATAAATGAATAAAGGTTCAGAACGTATATATAACGGTATAATCAAAGAAAATCCAATTTTTGTAATGATGTTAGGGATGTGTCCTACAATGGCTGTAACTACTGGAGCTATGAATGGTCTAGGAATGGGACTTGCAACAACAGTAGTTCTAATAATGTCTAATATGTTTATATCAATGCTTAGAAAAGTAATACCAGATAAAGTGAGAATGCCAGCTTATATTGTTATTGTAGCATCTTTTGTTACAGTGGTAGAAATGTTACTTGAAGCCTATTTCTATGAGAGTTTATATAAATCTCTTGGTATTTATATACCTCTTATAGTTGTTAACTGCATAATACTTGGAAGAGCTGAGTCCTATGCTTCTAAAAATGATGTTATTTCATCAGTTTTTGATGGAATTGGAATGGGGCTTGGGTTTACCGTAGGACTTATAGTTATTGGAGCCTTTAGAGAAATAATCGGAAGTGGACAGTTATTTGGGTTTACAGTACTTCCAAGTTTCTACGAACCAGCTTCTATATTTGTACTTGCGCCAGGAGCTTTCTTTGTAATTGCAATGTTAACAGCACTTCAAAATAAATTTAATGCACCTAGTGCTAGTAATAAGAAAAATAGTTCTACTAATTCATGTAATGATGGATGCGTAGGATGTCATGTATCAGGATGTAGTTCTAATATAGAAATAATCGGAAAAGGAGGAACTCAATTATGATACAAAGTTTAATTTTAGTTATAATAACTACAGTTTTTATAAATAACGTATTACTTAGCCAATTCTTAGGACTATGTTCATTTTTAGGAGTTTCTAAGAAAACAGATACAGCAGTTGGAATGGGTGGAGCAGTTATTTTTGTTATTACTCTTTCATCAGCAATAACTAATCTTATTTATAATTTTATACTTGTAAAGCTTAGTCTTGAATATATGAAGACTATTGTATTTATTGTAGTAATTGCGGCTTTAGTTCAATTAGTTGAAATGGTTTTAAAGAAATATATTCCTAGTCTTTATAATGCTCTTGGAGTATATCTTCCACTTATAACTACAAACTGCGCAGTACTTGGGGTTGCACTTACAAATGTACAAGTTCAATATACAAGTAATTTACAAAGTTTTATTTTTAGTGTAGTAGCAGGCTTTGGTACTTCTTTAGGATATTTAGTTGCAATTTTGATACTTGCAGGAATAAGAGAGCGAATAGAATATAATGATATACCAGAAGTGTTTAGGGGAATGCCAATAGTATTAATTTCTTCGGGTCTTATGGCAATAGCTTTTATGGGATTTGCAGGATTATAGAGGGGGATAAAAAATGGGAGAAATTATTATAGCAACGAGTGTACTGGGGGGAATTGGAATTATCATAGGCATCCTTCTTGGAGTTGCAGGTGAAAAATTACAAGTAGAGGTGGATGAAAAAGAAATACAGGTAAGAGAACTTCTTCCTGGTAATAATTGTGGTGCATGTGGCTTTCCGGGGTGTGATGGATTGGCTAAAGCTATATCAATTGGAGAGGCAGCAGTTAATAGTTGTCCAGTTGGTGGACCTACTGTAGCAAGTCAAATAAGTGCGGTTATGGGAGTTGCTTCAGAAGATAAGGAAAAAGAAGTAGCTTTTGTAAAATGTGCAGGAACATGTGAAAAGGCAAAGGTTAAATATAATTATTATGGAATTCAGGACTGTCGTAAAGCAGCAGTTGCACCAGGGGGTGGTGAAAAAGCATGTTCATATGGATGTTTAGGATATGGATCTTGTGTTAAAGAATGTGCTTTTGATGCAATTCATATAGTAGATGGAATAGCAGTAGTAGATAAAGAAAAATGTGTTTCTTGTGGAAAATGCGTAACAATTTGCCCAAGTAATATTATTGAAATTATTCCTTATAAGGCAGAATATAAGGTTCAATGTTTATCTAATGATAAAGGTAAAGATGTTAAGGCGGTATGTCAGGCAGGATGTATAGGATGTAAGTTATGTATGAAAGTATGTGAAAGTGATGCAATAAATGTAGAAAACAATCTTGCTAAAATAGATTATAGTAAATGTATAAACTGTGGAAAATGCGCTGAAAAGTGTCCAGTTAAGGTTATTACAGTAAATAAGAGCCAGGTTTTAGAATCAATTAATTATAATAACCAAGTTAGTATATAAAATAGCAAATTATAAAATATAAAAATAAGTAATATATCGACAGCTATGTACTGTCGATATATTACTTTATATACATTTATTGCATTACATTAGTCAAAAATGAAGTATTTTAAAATATGTTATAGTATAAAAACAGTGGAAATTTGTAATTTATACTTATTTATGTTAGTATAAAGTGAGAAAATAGAGATTAATACAGTTATATAATATTTAAGAATCTTTTTAAAGGTTAATTTATTGGATTAATATTCAATAAATAGTTTATATAACTAGTTTGAGGTGATAAAGTTGGTTGAAAAAAATAAAGAATACATATTAGACATTGTAGGAATAGGATATGAAGGAGAAGGAATTGCTAAAATAGAGGGGTTTCCTGTATTTATTGAAGGTGCAATTATTGGAGAAAAAGTTAAGGTATTAATAGTTAAAACTAATAAGGGATATGCTTTTGGAAAATTACTAGAAGTAATAGAGGCATCTGAAGATAGAGTAGAACCTGAATGTAAGTATTTCAAGAGATGTGGTGGATGTACTATACAACACATGAGCTACAAAAAGCAGCTTGAATTCAAACACGAAAGAGTTATGGATTGTATATCAAAAATAGGTGGATTAAGTAAAGAATTAGTTAAATTCCCTATTGGAATGGATATTCCATACAGATACAGAAATAAGGTTCAATTACCAGTTGGATTAGTTGATGGTAAGTTATCAATAGGTTTTTATGCTCCAAGAAGTCATAATATTATAGATATGGAAACTTGTCTTATTCAAGATGAAGTTGCAGATAAGGTTGCATCTATAGTTAGAGAATGGATGGAAAAAAACAATATAAAAGCTGCTACTGTTAATGGTGGATTTAACAAGAATGGAGAAATTAGACATATAGTTATTCGTCGTGGATTTACAACGAATGAGGTTATGGTTGTTATAGTTTCAAACAAAAAAGTTTTAACATGTAAAGATGAATTAATAGAAGCCTTAAAAGCAAATATTGATGGATTAAAGAGTATAGTGTTAAATGTAAACAAAGAATCAACTAATGTTATATTAGGAGAAAAATGTATAACTATTTGGGGTAAAAAAACTATAACTGATTATATAGGTGAATTTAAATTTAATATATCACCATTATCATTCTTCCAAGTTAATCCTAAGCAAACAGATATTTTATATAATAAAGCATTAGAATATGCAGCTCTTACTGGAGAAGAAACAGTATTTGATGCTTATTGTGGTACTGGAACAATTACATTATTCTTATCACAAAAAGCTAAAAAAGTTTATGGTGTAGAAATGATTGAGTCAGCTATAGACAATGCAAATGAAAATGCTAAAGAAAATAATATAGAAAATGCTGAATTCCTTATAGGTAAATCAGAAGAAGTTATACCAAAACTAGTTTCAGAAGGTGTTAAGCCGGAAGTTATAGTAGTAGATCCTCCAAGAAAAGGTTGTGACATTAAGCTTCTAGATTCAATTGGAGAAGTTAAGCCAGAGAGAATAGTATATGTTTCTTGTGATCCAAGTACTTTAGCTCGTGATCTTAAAGTACTAACAGCAAAAGGATATACAGTTGTTGAAGTTCAACCAGTTGATATGTTCCCACAAACAAGTCACATTGAAAGTGTAACTTTACTTAAAAGGAACAAATAGAAGTAATAAAACACTGTTTTTTAATATGTGATGATAAATAATAAATAATAAATAAAAGCATCTTATAATTAGATGCTTTTTTTATATTGAAAATTAAATTTAGTTATTAAGTTAAATAATTGCAATTACGTAAAATAAGGTATAATAAACATATAAGTAAAGAAATGGTATAATAGTTTGTTAAAAAGGAGAAAGGTTTATGAAAGAGAAAGAAGAAAAAGTCAATATCCATGATTTATCAAACACTATAGAACATAAGCATACACATACTCATAATCATAAAAATACTAAAGCGGTATTAAATCGTATTTCTCGTGCAAGTGGACATCTAGAATCTGTAAAACGTATGGTGGAAAGTGGCAGGGATTGTAGTGAAGTATTAATTCAGTTGTCAGCTGTTATAGCAGCACTTAATAATACTAGCAAGGTAATCTTAAAGGATCATATGGAACATTGTATTGTGGATGCAGTAGAATCAGGTGATGATACTGCAATTAAAAATCTGAGCAAAGCAATTGATTGTTTTATTAAATAATATTAATAAAACAATCAATTAGTTTAATATCCCTATCCTGGGGATATGATGTAAATAAACAATAATAATATTTGATAAAATACCTTTGAAAATGCGCATTTTTTAAGAAATTAAAAAATGCGCATTTTATATCCCCTGTGATAGGTTGTTATATAAATAAAACAAGATATAATTTTTATAAGGAACAAATTTGTAGTTTTAACATATTTAGGAGGAATAGATGTGGTAGATAATATCATTTATATATTAAAAAAAGTAATGCAGTTTATTTTTGTTATATTTCTACTATCAATAATAGTCTTCTATATGGCAAGATTATCGCCTGGCGATCCATTGATATCTTATTATGGAGAAGGTAGTGAAAGAATGAATACTACACAAAGGCTAGAGGCAATAGAAAAACTAGGACTTGATAAACCAATATCTAATCAATATATTAATTGGTTATCAAATGCGTTAAAGGGAGAATTTGGGGTATCGTATAAGTATAAGCAGGATGTTATGACTGTAATTGGAGAGGTATATATAAATACAGTTATTTTAGGAGGGCTTAGTTTTATTTTAACATTTTTAGTTGCTTTGTTTTTAGGAATTTTCTGTGCAAAACATGAGGATAAGTTAATTGATAAAGTTATTTGTAAAGTAGGAACTGTGACTACAAGTGTACCAACCTTTTGGGTATCCCTTATGCTTATTTTGATTTTTAGTGTAAATTTAGGGTTATTTCCTTCAAATGGTGCATATGCCATGGGGCAATCAAAAAATATTTTAAGTAGAATAGAGCATCTTATACTACCATTAACTGTTATGATATTAGGTCACCTATGGTATTATGCTTACATGATTAGAAATAAGATGGTGGAAGAACTTAGGCAGGATTATATATTACTATGTAAAGTTAAAGGTCTTAATAAAAATATAATTATTTATAAACATTGTTTAAGAAACATTACGCCATCTTATATTAGCATTATGGCAATATCAGTTTCACATATTTTAGGTGGAACTTATGTTGTAGAAAAAGTTTTCTCCTATCCTGGACTTGGGACTCTTTGTTTTGAGAGTGCTAAATATCATGATTATAATATGCTGATGGTTCTTTGTTTGATAACAGGGATATTAGTTGTTATTGTAAACATGGTTGCACAAGTTATTAATGATAGGATAGATCCTAGAATTAAACATGAACGGGGGGAAGATGGTTGGAAAAACAGTACAGCCACAGCGACTTTGAAATAGTTGGTGAAAACTATATTTTACAAGAGAAAGAAACCTTAAAAGAAAAGAGTTTAAAAAAACATCTAAAGGAAAAACCTTATATATCTATAGGGATTTTGCTAATAATTATACTAGGATGTATGTTTCCAAGATTAATAACTAAATTAGATCCTGCTTATATGAACTTGAATAATATAAATATTGCGCCAAATAATAGTTTTTATTTTGGTACTGATTCTTTAGGAAGAGATATTTTTAGTATGATTTGGTATGGGGGGAGAGTTTCTTTAAGCATTGGTGTGCTGGCTACGATGATATCAACTACCATTGCAGTTATATATGGAAGTATAAGTGGAACTGCATCTGAATTTGTAGATGATATTATGATGAGATTTACTGAAATTATACTTAGTGTACCTTCTGTCATGATTATTATATTCATTCAAGCTATGATAGGAAAATCAAATGTAGTAGTTATATCTATTGTAATTGGAATAACTAGCTGGATGAATATTTCTAAGATTGTACGAAGTGAAGTAAGGCAAATAAGAAATAATGAATATATTTGGGCAGCGAGATGTACTGGAGGGAAATTTTTTTATATTTTAAGAGTACATTTATTTCCTAATTTCATTTCATCAATAATGTTTATGGTTGTAACTAATGTTGGTATTGCTATTGGAATAGAATCAACTTTGAGTTTTTTAGGAATTGGACTTCCACTTGAAATTATTTCGTGGGGGAGTATGCTTTCTTTATCAGAAAAAGCATTGTTATCAAATTACTGGTGGATTATTTTAATTCCTGGAGTTTTTTTAGTCACTACACTAGTTTGCATAACTAATATAGGAAATTATATTAGAAAGAAAAATAATAAAGAATTTATCAGTCTATAGCATATCAATATTAATTTTTAATTTTTAATTTTTAATTTTTAATGTTTAATAAAATGACGTAATTTAATATAAATTAAATTTAGTGTATGAGGAGAATAAGTATGAAATTAAAAAGATGGGTAATTTTAGGACTAGCAATAGTTATGAGTAGTAGTTTAATGTTTGGATGTAATAAACAAGAAGGGATAACTTCAAAAGAAAAAGTTTTAGTTTATGGAAGTGGGGATTATTCAAGTATTAATCCTGCGTTATATGAACATGGAGAAATTAACTCATTAATTTTTAATGGACTTACTGCACATGATAAAAATAATAATATTGTTCCTAGCTTAGCAGAAAGTTGGGAATTTGATAAAACTATGAACATATACACTTTCAAATTAAGAGATGATGTTAAATGGCATGATGGAGAAGCTTTTTCAGCTGATGATGTAAAATTCACCTTGGAAACTATTATGAATACAGATAATGCTTCAGAAATTGCATCTAATTATGAAGATATTACGAACATTGAAGTAGTAGATAAAACTACTATAAAAATAACTTTAAAATCTCCAAATACAGCAATGCTTGATTACTTAACAATAGGCATTATACCAAAACATATTTTAGAAGGAAAAGATATTGCGACAGATAAATTTAATCAATTTCCAATTGGGACTGGACCATTTAAAATGGAAAGTTGGGATAGAGGACAAAGCATAACTCTTGTAAAAAATAAGGATTTCTATGAAAAAGAACCTAAGATCGATAAAATAATTTTTAAAATTGTAGAAGATACTAAAGCAAGAGCACTACAATTAAAATCAGGAGAATTAGATTTAGCTCAGATAACACCTAGTGATATGGTGGAATTTGAAAATAATAAGGAATTTGTTACTTACAATATGAAAACATCAGATTATAGAGGTATCATGTATAACTTTAATAGTCCTCTATTTAAAAACAATAGAGAATTACCAAATGCATTAAGTTATGCTATTGATAGAAAAGTTATTTTAGATAGTGTTGCACTAGGGCATGGTAATATAGCTTACTCACCGCTTCAAACTGGAGAGTATAACAATCCTAATATGGAGAAATTTGATTATAACCCTAATAAATCAAAGGAAATACTTGAGAATTCAGGTTGGCAGCTTTCAAGGGATGGAATATATGAAAAGAATGGTGAAAAATTATCATTTACTATAAACTGCATGGAAGGAGATCAAGTAAGAGTAGATATTGCACAAATTTGTGCTCAACAATTTAAAGAAATTGGTGTAGACATGAAGGTTGCTGTTTTATCAAAAATTGATTGGGATAACCAAGATGCATTCCTTATTGGATGGGGAAGCCCATTTGACCCAGATGATCATACTTATAAAGTATTTGCAACAGAAAAGGGCAGTAATTATAACTATTATTCGAATCTAAAGGTTGATGAATTATTAAAGAAAGCAAGAGAAACAGATGTTAAATCTGATAGACAAAAGTATTATAATGAATTTCAAGTAGAATTATCGAAAGATATGCCATATACGTTTATTGTATATATTGATGCACAGTATGTTGGAAGACCTAATATAAAGGGGATAATAAATGAGACGGTATTAGGACACCATGGTGCTGGTTTGTTTTGGAATATTGCGGATTGGTTAATTGAGTAAAAGTAAAACTACAAAAGCATCTAACAATGTTTTTGTAGTTTTTAATAGGTAGGTGTAGTTATGAAAAATTTGTTAGAGGTAAACAATTTATTTGTAAGCATAACAACAAAAGAGGGTGAGTTACAAGCGATAAGAAATATTTCTTTTACTTTGAAAGAAGGAGAGGTTTTAGCGATACTTGGGGAATCGGGATGTGGAAAATCTATATTATGTAAAAGTCTGTTACAAATTCTTCCTAAAAATGGATTTATAAAAAATGGAAGTGTTATTCTTGATGGTAATGATATAACCAAGTTATCTGAGGAATCTATGAATAAAATAAGAGGTAACGAAATATCTATGATATTTCAAGATCCTATGACTGTATTAAATCCTACGATTTCTGTTGGAAAACAGATTATGGAGGCGGTACTAATTCATGAAAAAATGTCTAAGAGTGAAGCAAAAAATAGAAGTATAGAATTGTTGAAACTTGTGGGAATAGATTATCCGGAAAAGAGATTTAATCAATATGTATATCATTTTTCTGGTGGAATGAGACAAAGGATTGTTATTGCCATGGCTATTGCTTGCAGGCCAAAGGTATTAATTGCTGACGAGCCAACTACTGCTTTAGATGTTACTGTTCAAAGACAAATATTAGATCTTATTCGAGAATTACAAATAAAACTTGGAATATCTATAATTTTTATTACACATGATTTAGGTGTAGTTGCTAATATAGCTCAAAGAATTGCAATTATGTATGCTGGGAAAATTGTTGAAATAGGTACAACAAATGATATTTTTTATGATGCAAGACATCCTTATACTTGGGCGTTGATGTCTTCTTTACCTGATGTAGATTGTAATAAGGAATTTTTAAGTTATATTCCAGGAATGCCTCCTAATTTAATAAATCCTGTAAAGGGGGATGCCTTTGCATCAAGAAATAAATATGCTTTAAAGATAGACTATATGGAGGAACCTCCAATGTTTAAAGTTAGTGAAACCCATAGTGCTGCAACTTGGCTTTTACATAAAGATGCTCCCAAAATAGAATCGCCTATTAAACTAAAGGAATATAGAGTGAGATAAATGAAAAGTGAAAAATTAGTAGAAGTAAAAAATTTAAAAAAGTATTTTAAGTTAGATAGAAATACTGTAATTAAAGCAGTTGATGATATATCATTTGATATTTATAAGGGAGAAATATTTGGCCTGGTTGGTGAATCTGGTTCAGGGAAATCAACTACAGGTAGAAATATTAGTAGTATTTATAAGCCAACAGATGGAGAAATTTTTTATAGGGGAAAACTTATATCAAATCCTAAAATTTATAGGAGAGAAGAAAGAATTATAAATAAAAGCCTGCAAATAATATTTCAAGATTCAACATCAGCATTAAATCCTAGAATGAAAATAAAAGAAATTATTGGTGAGCCACTGGTAATTCAAAAAGTGTTTAGGAAGAAAGAAGATAGAATGAAGAAAATTTATGATTTAATGGAGTTAGTTGGATTAGATAAGAGTTATAGTGATAAGTATCCATATGAATGTTCGGGTGGACAAAGACAGCGGGTAGGAATTGCACGAGCTCTAAGCTTAGATCCTGAATTTATTATTGCAGATGAACCCATTGCATCCTTAGATGCTTCAATTCAAGCTCAGATAATTAATTTGTTCAAAAAACTTCAAAAAGAGAAAGATTTGACATGTTTATTTATTTCCCATGACTTAGCAATGATAAAATATGTATGCAATCGAGTAGGGGTTATGTATAATGGAAAGATTGTTGAACTAGCTGAAACTAAAGAATTATATAGCAATCCAATACATCCTTATACTAAAATCTTGCTTTCATCAATGCTTATTCCAAAACCAGAAGGTAAAGAAAAGAGAAAGTATATAAGTTGTAATTCTATTATAAGTAATATTTCAAAAGAAAAAGGTCAATTAGTTGAAGTATCACAAGGGCACTTTGTGTATTGCTAATAAAAATATGAAGTTTGACTTAGGTTAGTTTGTTCAAATTATAATATATAATTCGATCCCATAAATTATTCAATAAGAACAAAGTGCCAACATAATGTAGATGATTTATTCTTCTTATTACTAAAAAATAGCTACATTGCCTATATAATAGATACTTACACGTTAGTCCATATTATAAAATAAATGTATTACTTAAGTCTAAGTAATACATTTATTTGTTTATTTATTTATTTATTTATTTATTCATTTTTAGATGACCAGATGTGATTGGAACCACTCCACTATCATGATTAAATAAAGTAGTACAAGAAGTTGTTATCATGTGTATTTTTTGCATATATTTATAGTCCCAAATAGTACAGGTGAAATCTACTTTAGATTGTTGTAATAACTTCCCTTTACAACTCAAGGACATAATGCCTTCTCCTTTTATTAAAAGTGCATTAAAGTTTTTGGTATTCTTACAAGGTTCTAAATTATCTATAAAATAAAATGATATACTTTCTGGAATAGCTAATAAAAGTACTGAAATATTATGTTTTTTAGTATTTTTACATAGGGTATATTTAAATGAAAGGTTAAGGCAATCTTTAATTTGTTTAATATTAGACTCAATATTAAAAATTCCACAATGAAAAGGGTCACAATTATTATCTATACGACCATAGCCATTACCAATAAGGGTGCAATCTGGATTACATTTATTTTTTGGGGATTCCTTGCAGCATGGATTAGGATATTTCGGTTCTTTATCTTTAGGTATAATACTAATGATATTTTCAAGTTTATCTTGAAGAAGAAATTGTATTTTCATTACGCTTCTCATAACTTTTTCAACACTTTGATTAACTTCTTTAATTTCTTGAATTGAAGCTGATTTACATTTATGTGGATTTAAGATATATTGAATTTTTTCACTTTCTGCATTAATAATATGTGATAAACCTATCTCTTCCATAGCAATAGAGGCCATTAACATATTAATTACTTTTTCCCTGTCTATGTCGATAATTGGAGTTATATTAGGAATATTAGGCATTGACATTGTAAGACCTCCTTCTAATATGAGTATAGGTGATTTGTATAAGAATAGATTGTTTTATATAATAGCTTATTTTAAGTTATTTATAGAGTTATCAACTTATAATATTAATTCTTAAAAGGTTGCTTTAAGGTATAACTATCAGCATCCTTTTAAGAAAATAATATTAAAGTGTAAATTATATTAATTTATTCGAACGATCATAAGTGAAGCACCTGCTGAACCACTTAATAAAGTAGCAGCACCCAAAAGACCAAATAATTGAAGGGATACTGTTGCACCTACACCTAAATTTATATCAATTTCATTTTTGAAATTTAATCTAGCTAGGTTAGCAGGTAGTGTTGATACTATATTTGCTGAACCGTTAATTATTAACCTTGACCCCATTAAAAGTGCTGCAGTTGTATTAATATTATAAGAAATACGATAAAGTCCAGCAGTGTTTACTGTAAATATTGTATTTGCAGCATTTACAGTAATATCTGCAGAAAGCACTTGAGAGCTTGGTAAATTGACAGAAGCTCCGCCAAGTAAAACTGAGATAATTCCTCCAGTAGTATTTGCAGCAAAGGCAGCTGTAGCTGTTGGATTAGGACCTGGAGCGCCAGTAATACCAGTAGTTCCAGTAGGTCCAGTAGGACCGTTACTACCAGTAGGACCTCCTACTCCATTAGTACCAGTAGCTCCAGTAGGACCAGTAGCTCCAGTAGGACCTGTAGGACCGGTAGATCCTGTAACTCCATTGGGGGCAGTAGGACCTATAGCTCCGTTGGCACCAGTAGGACCATTTGAACCTGTACTTCCTGTAGGACCACTTGGACCTATAATTCCAGTTGTACCTAAAGAACCGATAACACCAGCGGATCCAATAGAACCAGTAGGGCCAGTAGAGCCAGTAGCTCCCGTTGAACCGGTAACACCAGTAGCACCAGTAGAGCCTTCAGCAGGTCCTATTGATCCTGTTGCACCTGTATTTCCTATAGGACCAGGGGAGACAGGAGAGTCTAAAGCATACTCCATTTTTGAACTTAGAAGTAATTGATTTTGAGCTATACTATCAAGTAACTGATTTATACTATTATTAACATTTAGTACATCTTGAATTGATGGTGTACCTCCACTTAGACCTGGAAGAGTTCCTAATATAAATTGAAGTTTTTCTCCTTCACTATTTATAATATGGCTTAATCCAATTTCCTCCATAGCAATAGAGAGTAAAATCATATTTAATGCATCTTCCCTTGTAATTGGAGGGCTTATAGCAGGTAAACTAGGTTGTGACATTTATAAAAAACCTCCTTTCAATATAACCATAATTTTATTCTAGCTTAAACGCATAATCATAAGGGAAGCGCCGGCAGCATTATTTAGTAAGGTCGCTACTCCTGCTAATCCAAATAGTTGTAGAGTTACTGTGTTAGTAGCTATTAAATCAATAATGATTTCATTAGAAAAACTTGATAGACTCAAAAGGGGAGCCACAGTAGAAGCTGTATTTGGGGCACCATTTATAAGAATCCTGGTACTTAAAGCAAGAGCAGCAGTAGTATTAACATAATAGGATATTCGATAACGACCAGTAGTATTAACTGTAAAAGTAGTATTTGTTCCATCAACAGTGATATCTGCTGGAAGGATTTGAGCGTTTGGAAGAGGTACAGGAGTTCCTCCGGCTAATACTGTTACTGCAGTTCCACTTGTATTTGCAGCAAAGGCAGTTGTTGAAGTAACATTGGTACCAGTAGCACCGGTAGCTCCAGTAGGACCAGTATCCCCAGTAGGACCAGTAGCGCCAGTAGCACCAGTAGCGCCAGTAGTACCGGTAGGACCAATTAATCCTATTAAGCCTGTTGGTCCAACAGAACCGGTAGCACCAGTAGCTCCAGTAGGACCAGTAGCACCAGTAGCTCCAGTAGGTCCAATAGCTCCAATAGTTCCAGTAACTCCAGTAGCTCCAGTAGCCCCAGTAGCCCCAGTATCACCAGTAGGACCAGTAGCGCCAGTGGCACCAGTTGCACCAGCAGGGCCGATAGGACCAGTAGGACCAGTAGGACCGGTAGCGCCAGTAGCACCAGTAGGGCCTCCAGAAGGACCAGTAGCGCCAGTAGGTCCAGTAGGCCCAGTAGGTCCGTCCATAGTTGTTGATTCTAAAGCACTTTGCATTTTAGATTTTAAAAGTGCTTGATTTTGAATAGTACTATTAAGTACTTTTCGTATACTATCATTAACATCAAGTACATCATCTATTGTTGCTGATGGACTTGTTATTCCCGGAATTGTACCTAAAACAAATTGTAATTTTTCACCTTCTGCATTAATTATATGACTTAGTCCAAGTTCCTCCATAGCAATAGATGAAAGGATAAGATTGATTGCATCATCCCTTGTTATAGGTGGGGTTAGACTAGGAAAGCTAGGTAGTGACATAGTATATGACCTCCTTATATAGATATATAATAATATACTGCACAAATGGTATATTGTTACAGAATATTGATTTTTTTGATTTAGTGTAGAAATTACTATAGAGCTTTATATTAATATTTTAATAATTCGGATAGTTTTGATTGAGCCTGACTGTAATTAGGATATATATTAATAGCTTGAGTGTATGCATTCAAAGCTTTTTTATAATCGCCGAGGTTTTCATAGCAACATCCAATAAAATACCATGCAGCATAGCTTCCGGTACCAGATAAGATAAGATATTGAATTTGTGATTCCCCAAGTTCAAGGCAGTGTTTGAATACTATAAGAGCTTCTTCAAATAAATTTTCTTGAAAAAGAATAATACCTTTGTAAAAATGGAGATCTACATATTTAGGATAAAGTGCTATAGCTTTATCAATACCAGCTTTAGCTCCTTTATAGCTTTTAAGAAGAATTAGAATTTCATATTTTAGTTTATATAGTAGGGAAGGTGGAAGCTGTTGTCTTTGAAGAAAACGTAGTATTGAAGAATTTACTTCCTCAAAGGCCTGTTCATACTCCTTCATGCGATAATATTCACTAGCAATATGATAATCAATCCAGGGATCATAATTAGAGTCTTTTTTCTCGTTTTCAAGAAGTTTTAAATTTCTTTCATTCTTTTTCTTATCTTCAACTACTGAATCCATATAGCCATAATGATGAATTTCAATATAAGGTATAATTTCAATTTCTTCTAATTCTTTTTCATCTAAGTTTTCTTTAGTAAGGTGTTCATGAATATTACCAATAAAATTAAAGCCTTTATGATTTCGAAATAGTCTCTCAGAGGCAAATAAATAGGAGAGATTTGGATCAGGATAGGATGAACCATAATAATTTATCATTGGGATTAGATATAAATTTTTTTTGTTAGATTCAAGTGAAACTTTAAGTTCTTCTATATTTTTAATAATAATTTCTTCATCTGCGTCAAGCCATAAAATCCATTCTTTTGTTGCCTTATCAATTCCAAAGTTTCTTGCCTCAGAGAAACTTTCTGTCCATGTAAAATCATAAGTTTTTACTTTATACTTATTACATATTTCTTTAGTGTTATCTATAGATCCAGTATCTACAATAATTATTTCTTCCACTAAATCTTTTACACTTTCTAGGCAGTTATTAAGTAATTTTTCTTCGTCTTTTACTATCATACATAATGATATAGGTAATTTTTTTTTCAAAATATCAACCTTTCTTTAATATTATTTTAGAATTAACTTATAAAATAATGCTTTAATAACACCCTATGATTAATTTATAAAATTGTTATGATATTTAAGCTTAATATTTATTAAATTACAAGAAAGAGGTTTCAGTTTTTCTTTACTTGAATATACATAAAGTATAATAAAGTTAAAGGGGAATAATTATGATAACAATTAGCCTTTGTATGATTGTGAAAAATGAGGAGGATATTTTAAGTCGATGCTTAGATTCAGCAAAAAATATAGTTGATGAGGTTATAATTGTAGACACGGGTTCTACTGATAATACCAAAGCTATTGCATCGCAATATACTGATCGTATATTTGACTTTCAATGGATAGATGACTTTGCGGCTGCTCGTAATGCGGCTTTTACTAATGCTACAAAGGATTATATTCTTTGGCTTGATGCAGACGATGTTATTGAAGCTGAGGATTATAAAAAGTTTATAAAACTTAAAGAAACTATTGATTTATCTGTAGACTCTGTAACTATGAATTACAATCTTGGATTTGATGAATATGGGAATGTAGCCTTTAGTACAAAAAGAAATAGACTTGTTAAAAGAGAAAGAAATTTTCGTTGGATTGGTGCAGTTCATGAGTATTTAGAGGTTTATGGAAATATAATGCATAGCGAAGTTGCTATTACCCATAGAAGTCTTTCTCATGATAGTGATAGAAACTTAAATATATATGAAAAACGCCTAAAAGAAGGAGAAAATTTTTCACCTCGTGATTTATATTACTTTGCTAACGAGCTACTTGATCATAAAATATATGAAAGAGCAGCTGATTTTTATTGGAAATTTCTTAATACAAAGAAGGGGTGGATTGAAGATAATATTTCTAGTTGTGGAAAGTTAGCAGATTGTTATCATCATTTAGGTGATAAAGAGAATGAACTAAAATCTGTACTACGTTCTTTTACTTACGGTGCTCCTAGAGCAGAATTTTGTTGTAGATTAGGGTTTCACTTTTTAGAGATAGGTGATACTACAGCAGCGATTATTTGGTATAAGTTAGCTACGCAATTAGAGCAAACAAACAAAGAGTTAGGATTTTTTAATCCGATTTTTTCAACATGGCTACCTCATATTCAACTTTGTGTGTGCTATGATCGAATAGGAAATCATAAATTAGCATATCTACACAATGAAGTAGCGTTACAATACCGCCCAAGTGATTATAGTATATTAAGAAATAAGGAATACCTTAAATCTATAATAAAACAATAAAATAGAATTTATAGAAAATAATAATTAATTAGATTATAAACAGTGAATACAATAATAAATATTGAATATAGAAAGTATAGAACCTTAGCAGATAAGTAATATTTTGAGACATTTGATTTAAAATAATATGACTTGTTATGTATATATCAAAAACGTGGTATAACAAATAGCATAGGTAATTCAATGTTACATGGCTAGGTTCTTATTTTTTATAGGCTTTTTAGAGTTCTAGTAAATCTTATAAATATTTAAGTTTATTAATATTTACTAGAATAAATTAA
>X276_Barnacle_Goose__coassemble_314_pt1 | contig 18744 bp, 18 predicted proteins | sample X276_Barnacle_Goose__metabat2_high_PE_012 | metagenome-assembled genome bin X276_Barnacle_Goose
TTTATAAATTTATTATTTCAAGAATCCTTTGCAAATCTTCATTAGAATAATATTCTATTTCTATTTTTCCTTTATTATTTTTATTACTTATGTTTACCTTAGTCCCAAGATAGTCTTGTAATTTTTCTGTTAAGTCTTTGTAATAAGGATTTATATCTCTTGTTTTTTCTCTTTTTTTAGAATTTATATTTTTTATAAGATTTTCTAATTCTCTTACTGAAAGATTTTCATCAATAACCTTTTGAGCTATTTCACATTGTAATTTTTCATCTTCTATAGCTAGTAAAACTCTTCCATGTCCTTCTGAAATTACGTCTTCAATTAAATATTGCTTAACTGCATCACAAAGATTAATTAATCTTATAGTATTACTTATAGCTGTTCTTGATTTTCCAATTCTTCTGCTTAATTCTTCTTGTGTTAAATTAAATTCTGTTAGTAATTTTTTATAAGCAATTGCTTCTTCAATTGGATTTAAATCTTGTCTTTGAATATTTTCAATTAAGGATATCTCTAAAACATTTTTTTTAGCTAAATCCATAATAACAGCTGGTACTTCTTTTAGCCCTAAAAGTTTAGCAGCTCTCCATCTTCTTTCTCCAGCAATAATAATATATTCATTTCCACTTTTATTAAGTATTATAGGTTGTATTATTCCATGTTCTTTTATTGATTGAGATAGTTCTGCTATTTTTTCATCATCGAACATCTTTCTTGGTTGATCTTCATTGCTTTTTATTAAATTTATAGAAATCATTAATTGATTTTGATTTTCTTCTTTTTTCATCTCTTCTGGAATTAAGGCTCCAAGTCCTTTTCCTAGAGCAGATTTTTTATTCATCCTATTCACCTACTTGTTGCTTACTTAAAAATTCTTTAGTTAAAGCTTTATACGCTTCTGCGCCTTTACACTTTTCATCATATAACATAATTGGTAAACCAAAACTAGGGGCCTCTGCTAATCTTATATTTCTAGAAATTGTTGCATTATACACCTTTTCTCCAAAGAAGTTTTTTACCTCACTATATACTTCATTACTTAATTTAGTTCTATAATCATACATAGTCATTATAACTCCTTCTATTTCAAGGTTTTCATTTAATGATTTTTTAATTAATTGTATAGTATTCATTAATTGACCTACCCCTTCTAGAGCATAAAACTCACATTGTATAGGTATTAATACTGATTCAACTGAAGTTAATGCATTTATAGTTAGCATTCCTAGTGATGGTGGGCAATCTATAAATATAAAATCATACTCATCTTCTATTTCTTTAATTTTATTTAGTAAGATATGTTCTCTATCCTTTTTTCCTATTATTTCAACTTCTGCACCTGCAAGTTCCATTGTAGATGGTGCTATAAATAAGTTTTGTACTAACTCACTTTTTATTATTACTTCTCTTAAAGATGCTTCTGATGTTATTACATCATACATCGACAACTCTAGATTTCTTTTATCTAATCCAAGTCCACTTGTGGTATTTCCCTGAGGATCTATATCTATTGTAAGAACTTTATAACCTTCCATAGCTAAATAAGCACATAAATTTATATTAGTTGTAGTCTTACCTACTCCACCCTTTTGATTAAAAATACAAATTTTCTTCATATAAGCGCTCTATTTTAGAGCTCCACCCCCTTTCATACTATTATTATATATAGTTTCTTTAAATATTAAAAGGTTAACATAGTAAAAATTCTATTATTTATATAAAAAAAGGATATATACTATTTCTAGAATATATCCTTTGATTTTATTTCTTAGGAATTGACACTGTTATCCTAATAAATTCATCTTCATCTTTAAATTTATATTCAGCAGGTATATTAAATTTATCAAAAACCTGTCTTATTGTATTTACATACATTTTAGCTGGAAAAACACTTTTAACTTTTTTATTTTTTTTATTATTAAGTTCCTCTCCAGCTAGTTTTAATAATTCATTATTAACTGCTTCTTCTGTAGCTTTAACATTTAAAGAATTTTTAATTATCTTCTCAACTACTTTTAACTGTAGCTCTTCATTTGGAAGGGATAATAATGCTCTTGCATGTCTTTCAGTCAACTTATTATTTACACAAAGGCTCCTTACATTTTCACTTAATTTTAGAAGTCTAAGTTTATTTGCTATGGTTGATTGTTTTTTACCCATTCTTTTTGCTAATTCATCTTGAGTGAACTTATGATCATTTATTAAATTATAATAAGCTTCTGCCTCTTCTATAAAATTCAGATCTTCTCTTTGTAAATTCTCAAGTAAAGCTATTTCAGCTGACTGAGTATCAGTAATTTCTATTATGTTACATGGAACTGTTTCAAGATTAGCCATCCTAGCTGCTCTCCATCTTCTTTCCCCTGCTACAAGTTCAAATTTTTCTCCTCTTTTTCTTACTGTAATGGGCTGTATAATCCCATGCTCCATTATAGATTGAGATAATTCTTGTAATGCCTCTTCATTAAAAAATCTTCTTGGTTGATAAGTATTTGGAAATATCTTATCTATGCTAATGTTGTTAACTTCTCTATTCATATGCGCTCAACCATCCCCTAATTATTACGAATTACCATTTATTCATTAAAATAAAAATTCTATTTTCTTCACTAAATTCCTTCTTTTTATCCCATTATATCGTAAAACAAATTCCTTTATTAAATATTAATAAACTACAATTATTCTTCTTTATTATATTATAGTATCTTTAATCGACTTTTTATATAAAGTTTTTTTGTAGAATAACCTTTTATTTAATAGGATTTTTGTTTACTGTTCCCGCTTTTCTAGGATAAGTTTTAGGACACTTTTTTATCTTTTTTATTTCTACTATATTGTGATTTAAATCTGATTCTTCGATATCATATTCTATTTTATTCTTAAGTTCTCCACCTAAAATTTCTATAGCCTTTTGACCATCTTTAAGTTCATCTTCTATTGCAGGTCCTTTTAAAGCTACAAAATGTCCATTTACTTTTACATAAGGAATACAAAATTCTGATAATACAGACATATTTGCTACTGCTCTTGAAGTTGCAACATCAAATTTTTCTCTAAAATCTGCGTTTCGTGCCCCATCTTCTGCTCTTGAATGTATAGTTACTACATTTTCTAATCCAAGTTCTTTCACAACTAAATTTAAGAAGTTTATTCTTTTATTTAATGAATCTAGTAATGTAACTTTAACATTAGGATTCATAATAGCTATAGGAAGGCCAGGAAATCCTGCTCCAGTTCCTACATCTATTATTGTTTCAGCGTTTTTTATAGCCTCTGATTTAAATGACTTAATACAGTCTATAAAATGTTTTTTTACAATCTCTTCATCTTCAGTTATTGCAGTTAAATTTATTTTTTCATTCCACTCTTGTAATAATCTCATATACTTTATAAATTGATTATATTTAACTTCTGTTAATTCTAACCCTACTTCTAGGGAAGCTTTCTTCATTAATTGAAAAAATTCCATTATTTCCTCCAAAGAAATTATTTTTTATATTGATGCTCTAAGTATATTAATAATACAGATATATCAGCAGGAGAAACCCCTGATATTCTTGAAGCTTGCCCTAAACTTAAAGGTCTAATATTTGAAAGTTTTTGTATAGCTTCTGTACTAAGACTTTTAATTGACTTATAATCTATATCCTCTGGCATTAATTTTTTTTCAAACTTTTTAAAATGAGCTACTTGCTCTAATTGACTTTGTATATAACCATCATATTTAGTTATTATATTTATTTGCTCTCCAATACCTTCATCATAATTTGGTCTATCTTTATCTAAACATGCTAAAGAGAAATAATCAACTTCTGGTCTTTTTATTAACTCATAAAAACTCATTGGTTTTTTAAGCTCTGTAGATCCTAAAGAGATTAATACATCATTAACTTCTTTTTTATTAGTTATTTGAAGTTCTTTTAATCTTTTAACTTCACTTTCAACGGCATTTTTTCTGCTTATAAACTTATTATATCTTTCTTCTGTAACAAGTCCTACTTTATAACCTATTTCTGTTAGTCTAAAATCTGCATTATCTTGTCTTAGAAGTAATCTATATTCTGCCCTTGATGTCATCATTCTATATGGTTCATTAGTTCCTTTAGTAACTAAGTCATCAATAAGAACTCCTATATATCCATCAGAACGAGTTAAAACCATTGGATCTTCACCTTTAATTTTAAGTGCTGCATTTATACCTGCAACTATTCCTTGCGCTCCAGCCTCTTCATAACCAGAGCTACCATTTAATTGCCCTGCTCCATATAATCCTTCAAATTTCTTAAATTCTAGTGTTGATTTAAGTTGTGTTGGATTTATTGAATCATATTCTATTGCATATGCAGTTCTCATTATTTCAGCATTTTCAAGTCCTGGAACGCTTCTAAGCATTTTTAATTGTACATCTTCTGGAAGAGATGATGACATTCCGCCAACATACATTTCTTCTGTATCTTCACCTTCTGGCTCAATAAATAACTGATGTCTATCTCTATCTGGGAATCTCATTACCTTATCTTCAATTGATGGACAATATCTTGGACCAACACCTTCTATTAATCCATTATACATAGGTGACCTATCTATATTTTCTCTTATAATATCGTGAGTTTCACTACTTGTATATGTTAACCAACAAGAAACTTGCTCTCTAGATATATCTCCACTCATAAATGAAAACGGTACTATCTTTTCATCTCCAGGTTGTTCTATCATTTTTGAAACATCTATTGATCTTCTATTAATTCTTGCAGGAGTACCAGTTTTAAATCTTCTTAATTCTACTCCTAAATCAATTAATGACTGAGATAGTTCATTAGCTGGTTGTAATCCATTAGGTCCACTATTATATTTTACATCACCTATTATTATACTTGATCTTAAGTATGTTCCTGTTGTTAAGATAGCAGCCTTACATTTAAAGTAACCACCATTTTTAGTTACTACTCCACTTACTTTTCCATCTTCAACGATAAGTTCTGTTACTTCTAATTGTCTAAGTTGTAAATTTTCTTGATTTTCTAAAACATTTTTCATTCTAGCTTGATATTTCTTTTTGTCTGCCTGTGCTCTTAATGAATGAACTGCCGGTCCCTTTGACATATTAAGCATTCTTGATTGAATATAAGTATTATCTATATTAATACCCATTTCTCCACCTAATGCATCAATTTCTCTAACTAGATGTCCTTTAGCTGTTCCGCCAATATTAGGGTTACATGGCATCATAGCTACTGAATCAAGATTATTTGTACATATTAATGTTTTTAATCCCATTCTAGATGTAGCTAAAGCAGCTTCACATCCTGCATGACCTGCTCCAACAACAATTACATCATATTCTCCTGCGTTATATCTCATCTTATTCCCCCTACTTTCCACAACAAAATTCTTTAAATATCTTGTCAACTAGATCTTCTTCTATTTCTTTACCTGTTATTTCACCTAGTGCTTTAAGACCTGCAGTTACATAAATAGAGATTAAATCTAAATATTCATTTCTATTTACGCTATTTAATGCTAAATTACAATTTTCACCTGCTCTTATTAAAGCTTGTTTGTGTCTAGAATTTGAAATTACTAAGCTTTCACTATCTATTTGACCATTAAAGAACATTGTTTTTATTTCTTCTTTTAGTTTATCTATACCTATATCTTCTTTTGCTGATATTTTTATTATATTTTCAAAACCTTCTAATATATTTGTATCTAATTTATTATCTAAATCAATTTTATTTAATATAATAATAGTTTTCTTACTTTTTACAACTTCTATTATTTCTTTATCTTCATAATCTAAAGCCCTTGATGTATCCAAAACTAACAGTACTAAATCAGCTTCATTTATTTTTTCTCTAGATCTTTCAACACCTATTTTCTCAACTAAATCTTCCGTTTCTCTTATTCCTGCTGTATCTATTATCTTAACTGGAATTCCATCTAAGTTTATATATTCCTCTATAACATCCCTAGTTGTTCCAGCAATATCTGTTACTATTGCTCTTTTTTCTTTTAATAAAACATTTAATAATGAAGATTTTCCTACATTAGGTTTACCTACAATAGCCAAACTTAATCCATCTCTTATTATTTTACCCTCATCTGCACTCTTTAACAGTTTACTAATATCATCACACGCAGCTTCTAAGCTTTCCTTAACCCTTATTGGAATACTAGGATCAACCTCTTCTTCATCCTCAGTAAAATCCACGGCATATTCTATTAGTGCAAGAACATTTAATAAATAATCACTTAATTTATTTATTTTTTTTGATAAAGATCCATTACTTTGCATTAATGCAGATTTCATAGCAAGATCAGTTTTAGCCGTTATTAAATCCATAACTGCTTCAGCTTGAGATAAGTCGATCCTTCCATTTAAGAAAGCCCTTTTTGTAAACTCTCCAGGCTCTGCTAGTCTTGCCCCTGCTTTAATAACCATTTCTAAAACTTTATTAGTTGATGTTACTCCACCATGACAATTAATTTCAACCGTATCTTCTGCTGTAAAACTCTTAGGTCCCTTCATATAACTAATAATAACTTCATCTACTAATTCTTCATTATCTATATTTATTATATGTCCATATTTCATAGTGTAAGTTTTCATGTCTTTTATGTCTTTTCCATTTTTAGCTCTAAAAATTTTAGATACAATATCTAAAGCTTTATCACCAGAAACCCTTATTATAGCTATTCCACCTTCACCAATTGCTGTAGATATAGCACATATAGTATCAAATTCTTTCATTTCCTATCCTCCTTACTATTTATTATGTCTAGTTTATTTAAATATTTATCTTTAATTTAATTACATATTATTATTCTATCCCTTTTTTAACTAATATTCATTTTACAAAACTATTTAAATTTAGTCAAAAAAATAAAGGCAAGAAGTCTATTAAATTTCTTACCTTTTCAGCTATTTTTTACTATCTTTTTATATCTACAACTACTCTTCTATGAGGCTCATCACCATCACTATAAGTATAAACAAACTCATTATCTTGAAGAGCTGAGTGTATTATTCTTCTTTCATAAGGATTCATTGGTTCCAATCTATAAGGTCTACCATTTTTTCTAACTTTATAAGCTGTTTTTTCTGCTACTCTTATTAAAGTCTCTTCTCTTTTCTTTCTATAACTTTCAGTATCCAATACAACTTTTTTATAAGCTATACTATGATCTTTATTTACTACTAAAGAACATAAATATTGTAATGAATCTAAAGTTTCCCCCCTATAACCAATTATAATTCCCATTTTGGGTCCTGTAAGATCAATATAAAGTACATCATTTTCTTCTTTTATTGATATTTCTGCTTTAATATCCATATTATCAAGAATGTTTCTTAAAAAAATTCTTACTTCTTCTTTGTAATCTCTTTTTACTTTAACAAGTATCTTAGCAGGTTTAGTTCCTATAATATTTAAAAAACCTCTTGAACCCTCATCTAAAACTTCATACTCTATTTTATCTTCTGTTAATTTTAATTCTTTCAAAGCATTTTCTAAAGCTTCTTTTACATTTTTTCCTGTAGTCTCTAACATTTTCATACCCTGTTCACCACCTAATAAATACTAAAATAATTTATATTTAATTTTGCTTTGTACTCTTTGGTGTAATTTTTTTACCTTTATTATTTACATTATAATCATACTTACCTTCTTCTTTTTTTAAAGCTTGCTTTTTCTTAAAAGGTACATAATTTATAAAGTAAGTTTGTATTAATTGTATAACTCCACCAATTACCCAATAAATAACTAGTAAAGACTTAAAGTTTATTGCCATAAATGCCATCATACCACTCATCATAAGGTTCATACTTCCCATATTTGGTCCCTCTGGATTAGGTGTTGATGATTTTGAAAGTAACCAGCTTGGTACATAAGTACTTAAGAATGCTAGTACTGGTAGTATATATCTTATATCTTTTTCAAATACATTTGGTATCCATAAGAATGAAGGATCAGTAACAAACTCTGGACTTATTTGATTAAATACTGCGTATAACGCAAATAAAACTGGTAATGGTAATAGTGATGGCAAGCAACCACCAAACATACTAACATTATTTTCTTTCATTATTCTGCTTGATTCTTCTTGCATTTTCTGTGGATTATTTGCATATTTTTTCTTTATTGCATTTAATTCTGGTTGAATTTCTTGCATTTTTGCATTTGATTTATTAGCTTTAATATTTAACGGTAAAATTAATAATTTTATTATAACTGTAAAAACTGCAATTGTAAGAACATATGATGCTCCACTAGGCTCCATATTAAATACAGATATAAGATTTTTGTGCAAGCCTTCAAAAAGCTGTGTTAAAAAATGTGTTAAACCACCCATAGTAACCTCCTCTATTTAACTGGGTCATACCCTCCTTTTCTAAAGGGATGACACCTTAATATTCTTTTAATTGCTAAAAATCCACCCTTTAATGCTCCATATTTATTGATAGCATCTATTGCATATTGCGAACAAGTCGGTGTATATATGCATTTGGGTGGTGTCATTGGTGAAATATATTTTCTATATAACTGTATAGATTTCAAAATAATCTTTTTCAACATTATTTATATAGTCCTGCCTTTAAAAATAGCTTTTTCATTGAATCTTCAACTTCAAAATAACTTTTATCCTTAATTGCACTTCTTGCAACAAATACAAAATCATATCCTGATTTAAGATCTTTTTCATTTAATCTGTAGCTTTCCGTTATCAATCGTTTACTTCTACTTCTAACTACACTATTACCAACTTTTTTACTAACTGATATTCCTATTTTATTATAAGGAAGATTATTTTGAGTCTTATTTTTTCTATTTGTAAAGACATATAAAACTAAAATATTGTTTGCCAGAGACTTTCCTCTTCTATACACTAACTTAAACTCATTGTTTTTTCTTAATCTGTACACCATTGGAAATTTGATTCTCCTTTTTTTTCTGCATTGCAGAAAAAGGCCACTAAAGTGCGGCCCTTATGCTGTTAATTTTTTTCTACCTTTTTGTCTTCTCTTTTTAAGAATAACTCTTCCTGAAGCTGACTTCATTCTTTTTCTGAAACCATGTTCTTTTTTTCTTTGTCTCTTTTTTGGTTGGTATGTCATGAACATTTCATTACACCCCCTTCAATATTTTAATTCTATAGCAAAAACTATAATCCCTATTTTTAAATTTACCTTCTCATTATATATATATCACGTTTTCCTGTCAATACACTATATATTTCTAGTTATGTTGATAATTTTAATAATATAAATTAGTTTTTGTGGATAACTTCTTGAATACTGTATTTAACTTATGCTATTATTAATATTGATTGTGAATAACTTGATTTTATCAGAATGTTATCCACACCTGTGGACAAAATTGTGCATAACTTGTTCTAAAAATCTTTATAACTTTATATATTTGAAAAAAAAACACTAAAATAATACACTTATAGGCTGTTAATAATATTAAAAGATGTTCATACTTAAATTGTGGATATTTTTATTTCTCTAAAAAAAATCAACATAATTATTAACATGTGCATAACTTTTTTGTGATTATAAACATAGCATCTCGCTTGTTAATAACTGTGTTGATATTTTGTTATTAAAGATTAAACTATTTATCAAAATAATTTTTTATGGAGGATATGAAATGAATAATGATCTGAAATCATTATGGGAAAAGACCTTAATTATTATAAAAAGTGAAATGAGTGAAGTTAGCTTTAATACTTGGATTAAAAGCTGTGAGCCTATTTCTATATCTTCCAATACAATAAAAATCAGTGTTCCTAATTCTTTTACTCAAGATATATTAGAAAAAAGATATAAAGATTTAGTAATAAATTCTATTGAAGCTGCTTGTTCTAAAGTTTACTCTATTGAATTTATTATGGCATCTGATATCCAGGAAACTGAAGATAAGGAAGAAAAAATTATAAAATCATCAGAAAAATCTTCTATTATAGTTAATGACGAAATGTCTAGTACTTTAAATCCCAAATATACATTTAATTCATTTGTCATTGGTAATAGTAATAGGTTTGCTCATGCAGCTTCTTTAGCTGTTGCTGAATCTCCTGCAAAGGCTTATAATCCATTATTTATTTATGGAGGGGTTGGACTTGGTAAAACTCACTTAATGCATGCAATAGGACATTATGTTCTTCAAAACAACTCAAATGCAAAGGTAGTTTACGTCTCTTCTGAAAAGTTTACTAATGAATTAATTAATGCAATAAAAGATGACAAAAATGAGGAATTTAGAAATAAATACAGAAGTGTAGATGTTCTATTAATAGATGATATTCAATTTATTGCTGGAAAAGAAAGAACTCAAGAAGAATTTTTCCATACATTTAATGAATTACATGATGCTAATAAGCAAATTATATTATCATCTGATAGACCACCAAAGGAAATCCCAACTTTAGAAGCTAGGCTTAGATCTAGGTTTGAATGGGGGTTAATTGCCGATATTCAAGCCCCTGACTTTGAAACTAGAATGGCTATCTTAAAGAAAAAAGCTGATGTAGAAAAATTAAATGTTGCTAATGAAGTTATGGTCTATATAGCAACTAAGATTAAATCAAATATTAGAGAACTTGAAGGGGCATTAATAAGAATAGTAGCTTATTCCTCTTTAACTAATAGACCTATAACTGTTGAATTAGCTACAGAAGCTTTAAAAGACATAATATCAAATAAGCAAAATAAAAATGTAACTATGGATGTTATTCAAGATGTAGTTGCTGGTTACTTTAATTTAAGAGTTGAAGAGTTAAAATCTCAAAGAAGAACTAGAAATGTAGCTTATCCTAGACAAATTGCTATGTATCTAAGTAGAAAATTAACAGATATGTCTCTTCCCAAAATAGGTGAAGAATTTGGTGGTAGAGATCATACTACTGTTATCCATGCCTATGAGAAAATATCTGACGCATTAACTAAAGATGAGAGCCTACAACACACAGTTAACGATATAACTAAGAAGTTAACTCAAAGTTAATAACAACTGTACATAAGTTTATTTAATTAATTGTGGATAACTAATGAAAATAATACTGCTTGTTGATACTGTGGATAAGATATAGTTTTTTTGCATCACTTATCCACACTATTTTTTTGCTAACAATTTAGTTGTTTAAAGGGTTTGATGCACTTATCAACATATCAACAGCCCCTACTACTACTATTATTATTATTTATCTATATATTATATCTATATCTATACAATTTACTGTTTATAAATAAAGGAGGTTTTTATAATGATATTCGTTTGTACAAAACAAAAATTACAAGAAGGTGTAATAATATCTAATAAAGCAATTACAGGTAAAACAATAATGCCTATTCTAGAAGGTATTTACATAAAAGCAACTAAGGATGGTTTAACATTAATAGGATCAGATATGGATGTATCAATAGAAACTAAAGTAGAAGCTCATGTTGAAGAAGAAGGAATGATAGTAGTTGATTCTAAGTTATTTAGTGAAATTATTAGAAAATTACCTAATTCAGATATTAGAATAGAAACTTTAGATAATGATATTATTCAAATAACATGCCATAAATCAACATTTAATTTAGTTTATATGAATGGAGAAGATTATCCAGCATTACCTGAAATAAATGAAAATTTATCAATAGAAGTTCCTCAAAATATATTAAAAAATATGATAAAAGGAACATCTTTTGCAATAGCTCAAGATGAAACTAGACCAATACTTCAAGGAATTTTATTTGAAGTTAAAGATAAACAATTAAATTTAGTTGCATTAGATGGATATAGATTAGCTGTTAGAAGTGAATTTTTAGATAATGATAATAATATAGAAGTTGTAATCCCAGGGAAAACACTTAACGAAGTTTCAAGAATATTAGAGGATGTATCAAATATTGTAAAAATAACATTTACTGATAATCATATAGTATTTAATTTAAATAATACAAAAATTATCTCAAGACTCCTAGAAGGAAAGTTTGTTAATTATTCATCATTATTACCACAAGAATATAAAATTTTAGTTGAAGTTAATAAACAAGATTTACAAAATTGTATTGAAAGAGCATCACTAATGTCTAAGGATAGTAACAGTAATTTAATTAAATTAGAGTTCAATGAAGATAATGCAATTATAACATCTAATTCTCAATTGGGAAAAGTTAGAGAAGAATTAAGTATAAATTTGCAAGGGGAAGATTTGCAAATTGCATTTAATTCTAGATATCTTTTAGATGTTTTAAAGAATATAGATGAAGATGAAATAGTTATGGAAATGACATCAAGCGTAAGTCCTTGTGTTATAAAATGTAAAGATAGCAGTAATTCAAAATACCTTGTTTTACCAGTAAGATTAATAAGATAAGAAAGGAATTTATGCAATTAACATGAATAGTTATGCATGAAAATGGAAGAAGATTATGCAAGAAATTAAAATAAATACTGAATTTATAAAATTAGATTCATTTTTAAAATGGTGTGGAGCAGCTTCATTAGGTTCAGAAGCTAAAATTTATATTTTAGATGAGCTTGTAAAAGTTAATGGAGAGGTTTGCACTCAAAGAGGTAAGAAAATTAGAATTGATGATATTGTTGAATTTAATGGAGAAACATATAAAGTTGTTTAAAGGTCAAGGTAGGCCTAACTAACATTACTTTTTATTCCTCTAATATGTTATAATTAAAATAGGTGTTAAATAGGTGTTAAGATGTATATTAAAAAATTACAAATATTAAATTATAGAAATTATAAAACCTTGGCTATAACACTTGGGAAAAATGTGAATGTATTTATGGGGGATAACGCCCAAGGAAAAACAAATATTCTTGAAGCTATTTATTACTGCGCTTTTGCAAAATCCCATAGAACATCTAGAGATAAAGAATTAATTAAATGGAATGAAGATAGTGCTTACTTAAGTTTATTGGTTGGAAGAGATAGATTAGATAAGCAAATTGATATAAATATTCTGAAAGATGGAAAAAAAGCTATAAAAATAAATAAAGTAAAAGTTTCTAAAATAGGAGAACTATTTGGAAATTTTAATGTTGTTATGTTTTCTCCAGAGGATCTTAAAATAGTAAAAGAGTCACCTGGAATTAGAAGAAAATTTATAGATATGGAATTATGTCAATTAGATTCAAAATACTATTATAATCTTGTCCAGTATAATAAAATTCTGAATGAAAGAAACTCTATTTTAAAAAATAGAAATGTAGATAAAGAATTTTTAGATGTTTATGATATGCAATTAGCAGAATTTGGGCATAATATAATAATAGATAGATATAAATACATAGAGAAATTGAATTTATATGGAAAGGATATACATAAAGATATATCATCAGGAAAAGAAGATATTGAATTTAATTATGTATGTACCGTTAAAAAAACATCAGAAAATATTAAAGAGAGTTTTTATGAACTTTTAAAAAAGAATAGAAAAAGAGATATAGAAAAAGGGATAACTACTATAGGTCCCCATAGAGATGATTTTAATATTCTTATAAACTCTGTTGATACTAAGAGTTTTGGATCTCAAGGTCAACAAAGAAGTGCGGTACTTACTATAAAATTTGCATCATTAAAAATAATTAAGGAAATTACACATGAATATCCTATATTATTACTAGATGATGTTTTATCTGAATTAGATTTTAATAGAAAGAGATATATATTAACTTCTATTGGAGAAATTCAAACAGTGATTACATGTACAGGTATAGAAGATTTAACTAATTATTTAGATAGTAGCTCCAGAGTCTTTAAAGTTAAAGATGGAGAGATCCTAAATTAAGGAGGAGTTCTTATGTTTTTACATTTAGGAGAGAATGTAGTAGTTCCAATAAAAGATATAATTGGAATTTTTGATTTTGAAACTACAACATATAGTTCAGATACAAGTTCTTTTTTAAGAATGGCGGAAGAAGATGGATTTGTAGAAAGAATTTCTAAAGATAAACCAAAGTCCTTTGTTATAGCTGAAGTTAATAAGATGAGTAAAATTTACTTATCTCCAATATCTTCATCTACATTAACAAAGAGAACAAATATAAATTATAATCCATAATTCCAATGTTAAATCTTCATGTGATTATAATAAAAATTTAGGAGGAGATTGTGTTGGAAAATAACAAAGAACGTTATGACGAAAGTCAAATTCAAGTTTTAGAAGGACTTGAAGCTGTTAGAAAAAGACCAGGTATGTATATAGGCAGTACTAGCTCAAGAGGACTTCATCATCTTGTTTACGAAATAGTAGATAATAGTATTGACGAAGCTTTAGTTGGTGTATGTACTCATATTGAAGTTTTTATAAATAAAGATAATTCTATCACTGTTATTGATAATGGTAGAGGAATGCCAACAGGATTAAATCAAAAAATTGGTAAATCAAGCGTTGAAGTTATAATGACAGTTCTACATGCTGGTGGTAAATTTGGTGGCGGAGGCTACAAAGTTTCAGGAGGACTTCATGGAGTTGGAGCATCAGTAGTTAATGCTCTTTCAGAATGGTGTGAAGTTACAGTTAAGAGAGATGGTTATGAGTGGAAACAAAGATACTCAAGAGGTAATGCAATAAGTGAGCTTACAAAAATAGGCGAATCAGATGAGCATGGAACAATGGTATCATTTAAACCAGATACAGAAATATTTGAAGAAACAGAATATGATTTTGATATATTAGAAAAAAGATTAAGAGAATTAGCTTTTTTAAATAAAGGTTTAACAATAACTTTAACTGATACAAGAGAAGAAGAGGTAAAACAAGAAGTATATTTTTATGAAGGTGGTATAAGAGAATTTGTATCTTATCTAAATAGAAATAAAGAAGTTTTACATCCAGAACCTATATATGTTGAAGGTGAAAGAGATGGAGTAATTGCAGAAATATCACTTCAATACAACGATGGATACAACGAAGGAATTTATTCTTTTGCTAATAACATTGATACTATTGAAGGGGGAACACATTTATCAGGATTTAAAAATGCTTTAACAAGAGCAATAAATGATTATGCTAAAAAGTTTAATCATTTAAAAGAAAATGATAAAAATCTTTCCGGTGATGATATAAGAGAAGGATTAACAGCTGTTGTATCAGTTAAGATTATGGATCCACAATTTGAGGGTCAGACAAAAACTAAACTTGGTAACTCAGAAGTTAGAGGTATAGTTGATTCTATAGTTGGTGAAGGTGTATCTATTTTCTTAGAAGAGAATCCGAGTGTAGGTAAAATAATAATAGATAAGGCTTTAATGGCAGCTAGAGCAAGAGATGCAGCAAGAAAAGCTAGAGAGCTTACAAGGAAATCTGTTCTTGGAAGTTCAGCATTGCCTGGGAAATTAGCGGATTGTTCTTCAAAAGATCCATTAGAATCAGAAATTTATATAGTAGAAGGGGACTCAGCGGGTGGTTCAGCTAAACAAGGAAGAAATAGAAGATTCCAAGCAATATTACCGCTTAGAGGTAAAATACTAAACGTTGAGAAACAAAGACTAGATAGAATATTAACTGCAGATTCAATAAAATCAATGGTTACTGCTTTTGGTGCAGGAATTGGTGAGGATTTTGATGAAAGTAAATTAAGGTATAATAGAATCATATTAATGACAGATGCCGATGTTGATGGTGCTCATATAAGAACATTGCTATTAACTTTCTTCTTTAGATACATGAGGGGATTAATAGATGGAGGACACGTTTATATAGCACAACCACCACTTTATCAAGTTAAAAAGAATAAAAAAGAGTATTATGCTTATTCAGATCAAGAATTACAAGAATTATTAGAGCAAATTGGCGGTAAAGATAATGCAACTAATATTCAAAGATATAAAGGTCTAGGGGAAATGAATGCTACTCAGTTATGGGATACAACTATGGACCCTGAAAAAAGAATACTTTTAAAAGCAGGTGTAGAAGACGCTATAGCTGCAGATGAAATTTTCACAATCCTTATGGGAGACAAAGTTGAACCAAGAAGAGAATTTATTCAAAAAAATGCTAAAAAAGTAGGGAACTTAGATATTTAGTACTAAAACGAGGTGAAGTACATGAGTTACAATGAAGGAAAAGTTATTCAAGTAGATATAAATCAAGAAATGAAAAGATGCTATATAGATTATGCTATGAGTGTTATAGTTGGTCGTGCATTACCAGATGTTAGAGATGGCTTAAAACCTGTTCATAGAAGAATACTTTTTGCTATGCAAGAACTTAATCTATATCCTGAAAAAGGATATAGAAAGTGTGCAAGAATAGTCGGAGAAGTTTTAGGTAAGTATCATCCACATGGTGATACATCAGTATATGATGCTTTAGTAAGACTTGCTCAAGATTTCTCAATGAGATACATGTTAGTAGATGGTCATGGTAACTTTGGTTCTGTAGATGGTGATAGTGCAGCTGCTATGAGATATACAGAAGCAAGAATGAATAAAATAGCTTCAGAAATGTTAAGAGATATAAATAAAAACACTGTTGATTTTACTCCTAACTTTGATGGAGAAGAAAAAGAACCAGTAGTTTTACCATCAAGATATCCTAATCTTTTAGTTAATGGATCATCAGGTATAGCTGTTGGTATGGCAACTAATATACCACCACATAATTTAAATGAGATTATAGATGGTACAATTATGCTTATTGATAATCCTGAAACAACAGTATTAGAATTAATGACTGTTATAAAAGGACCTGATTTCCCAACAGCTGCAACAATAATGGGTAAGGCTGGTATAAGAGCAGCTTATGAAACTGGTAGAGGTAAGGTTGTAGTAAGAGCAAAAGCTGAAATTGAAGAAGAAAATGGTAGGAACAGAATAGTTGTTACTGAGTTACCTTATCAAGTAAATAAAGCAAGATTAATAGAAAATATGGCTGATTTGGTAAAAGATAAAAAAATAGTTGGAATACATGATTTAAGAGATGAATCAGATAGAGATGGTATGAGAATTGTAATAGAACTTAAGAGGGATGCAAATCCAAATGTAGTGTTAAATCTATTATATAAGCATACTAAAATGCAAGATACTTTTGGTATTATAATGTTAGCTTTAGTTAATAATGAACCACAAGTATTAAACTTAAAACAAATACTTAGCCACTATATAGAATTCCAAAAAGAAGTTTTAACTAGAAGAACTGTATTTGAATTAAATAAGGCGGAAGCTAGAGCTCATATTTTAGAGGGATTAAGAATTGCTTTAGATAATATTGATGAAGTTATAAGAATTATAAGATCATCAAAGAATAATGAAATAGCTAAGAATACATTAATGGAAAGATTCGGATTAAGCGAAAAACAATCAGATGCTATTCTAGAAATGAGACTTAGAAGATTAACAGGTCTTGAAAGAGATAAAATTGAAGCAGAGTATAAGGAACTTATGAACTTAATAGAATACTTAAATTCAATTTTAAATAGTGAAGAAATGTTACTTAATGTAATTAAAGATGAATTAACACAAATTAAAAATAAATATGGTGATGATAGAAGAACAAGAATAGAAAAAGTAATGAATGAAATTGATATTGAAGATTTAATTCAAGAAGAAGAGGTCGTTGTTACTTTAACTAACTCTGGATATATTAAGAGAATATCAGCAGATACTTATTCTGCACAAAGAAGAGGGGGAAGAGGAATACAGGCTATGTCTACTAAAGAAGATGACTTTGTAGAACACGTAAATATTACTTCAACTCACTCAGATGTATTATTCTTTACTAATAGAGGTAGAGTATATAAGTTAAGAGCCTATGAAATTCCTGATGCAGGAAGAACTGCTAAGGGAACTAATATAATAAATCTTATTAGTATAGAACAAGATGAAAAAATTGAGACAGTTCTTACTATAAGTGACGATGTAACAAAAGGATTCTTATTTATGGCAACAAAACAAGGTATAGTTAAGAAGACTCCGTTATCAGAATTTAAGAACCTTAGAAAGAATGGTTTAATAGCAATTAACTTAAGAGAAGGAGACGAATTACTAAAAGTAAAAGTAACTCGTGGTGATGCTAATATAATAATAGCAACTCAAGATGGTAATGCTATAAGATTTAATGAAAAAGATGTTAGACCTATGGGAAGAACTGCTTCTGGTGTTAGATCAATAAATCTTAAAAATAATGATATAGCTGTTTGTATGGATATAGCAGTAGATGATGAATATCTACTAGTTGTAAGTGAAAATGGATTCGGTAAAAGAACCCCAATTCAAAGTTATAAAGTACAAAGAAGAGGCGGTACTGGATTAATAACATATAAACTATCAGAAAAAACAGGAAAAGTTATAGGTGCTACAGTTTGTAAATCAGGTGATGAATTAATGTTAATTAATTCAAGTGGAATTGCTATAAGAATAAATGTTTCAGATGTATCAATAACTAGCAGATCAGCAATGGGTGTTACATTAATGAGAACAAGTGAAACTGATAAAATAGTAGCAATAGCTAAGATACTAGCTAGTGAAGAAGAAGAAAAGGAAGAACAAGTTCCTTTATTAGAAGAATCTGATGTAGATAATATTGAAAATGATATTGAAGAAATCATAGAAGATGATTCTATAGAAGAAGATTTTACTGAAGATAGTGATAGTGATTTATAAAATACATTTTAATAAGCTGTTTTACAAATTTATTTGTAAAGCAGCTTATTTTTATTACTTATAAAATAATAATGACATTATATATAAATTAAATATATATTAGAGATTTAATAAAATATATAATAG
>X276_Barnacle_Goose__coassemble_337_pt1 | contig 17880 bp, 18 predicted proteins | sample X276_Barnacle_Goose__metabat2_high_PE_012 | metagenome-assembled genome bin X276_Barnacle_Goose
TTCAGTTTTCAGTGAACGCATATAATTTAGTAGTAATTTTGAATAAAACAAATTAATAATCAAACTTATATGTATTCACTTTTCTTATGATTAATTCTAAAATAATTGGCTGGTCGATACAACCAGCCATTTTCTTCTATTATATAATATTTATTTTAATATTTCAATAAGTCACAATCAAATAAATAATAGGCCAGTATGTTAGCCTATTATTTATTTTCATGTACCTAATATTAAAATTCGTAATCAACTAATGACATTACTTCGTAATTCCCTAATTTTTCTCTACCATTAAGTCCTGTAAGTTCAATAGCAAAATCTAAAGCTACAACTTCGCCGCCTGCTTCTTCAACAAGCTTTGCAACAGCACTTATAGTTCCTCCAGTTGCTAATAAATCATCAACAATAGCAACTCTTTGACCTTTTTTAATTGCATCTTTGTGTATTTGCAGTGTATCACTACCATATTCTAAATCATAAGTTATTGATACTGTTTCCCCTGGTAATTTTCCTGGCTTTCTTACTGGTACAAAGCCAATACCCATTGCATAAGCTACTGGAACTCCATAAATAAATCCTCTAGCCTCTGGCCCTACTATTACATCAATATTTTTATCCTTTAAATGTTCTACCATTTTATCTATAGAATATTTTAAAGCTTCACCATCACCTATTACTGTAGTAATATCTTTAAAGCTTATTCCTTCTTTAGGGAAATTTTCAATTACTCTTATTTTGTCTTTTAGATTCATGATAATCCTCCAATACTAAAAATTATAAACTATATAATTATTTTATATCTATATAAGATAATATACTATTATTTTACCTTATTTATAAACTTAATTATATAGTTATATTAGATTTGTTTAAATATTTAGTTATCTGTTCTGCTCTATCCTTATTATTTGTAGTTAAAAGCTCTATTATAATTCGTGCGTTATCCATTTTTTTTACCGCATTTATTGTTGGTGTTATTACTTCAATTATTTTAACTATGCATTCATCATTCATTTCTGTAATATTATAAAAATCCATAATTGCTCTTAGGCCATAATTATTAGTATTTATTAAAAATTTCCTTCCTTCTTTAATAAATACTCCATTTTCCCCTTTTAAAGGTACTCCTGCCCACTGTTCACCAATAAGTATTAAATCTAAATATCTATTTATACTTTTTATATTATAGTATATTGCAATTGCTTGCATCATTTTAAAGGTCAGTCCACTTATAGATAAATTTTTATATCTATATTGACAACCTTTATTTTTTGGATTTATGTATATGTAATTTTTTTCCTTATTAACTTCTTTATTTTCCAAAACAATCAAATCTATCCCAAGATCCTTACAAAGCTTTTCTTCATACTCTGAGTTTAAGTCTATTCCTAAAGTAATTAAAAGCTGTCCCCCTAAAAAACTTACATCGTCTTTTATACTTTCAGTAGTTATTCCATCCTTATCCTCATCGTGTATCAAATATTCTATATCCGCATTTAAATATTTTAAAACCAAACTCAAGGATGCAATAGCACATAACCCGTCTACTGTTGGAATTCCATAAACAACTATTTTCTTTCTATTATTAATAGCTTCTACCATATGTTCAAGAGCTTTATTCATATCTTTAAGTATAAAGGGATTATATCCATTAATATAATTTGGACTATAAATACTCTCCCAAAACTTACGCATTACAAACTCCTCCACAAAAATTAAGAAAACACATATATTATAATGTAAATTTCTTAATTTTACAATGTTTTATATAGAAAAATAAGAAACCTTCCATATTATAGAAGGTTTAACTTATTTTCACTTACCTAGATTAAGCTATTTTACTTTCATTTTTATTAGTTCTTATTTTTTCTAAGATAACCAATATTGGTGAAGCTATAAATATTGATGAATAAGCTCCTATCGCTATTCCTAAAATTAACGGGAAAGTAAATTCTCTAACTGTTGGCACTAAGAAATTTAATGCTATAATAGTTATTAATGTAGTTAAAGTTGTATTTATTGATCTTGATAAAGTTTGACTAACACTTTTATTAGCTATTTCTGTTAAAGGTTCTCTTCTATTTTTTAATCTATTTTCTCTTATTCTATCAAATATTACTATTGTGTCATTTATAGAATATCCAATTATAGTTAAAATAGCTGCTATAAATGGAGTGTTAACTGAAATATTAAATACTGCAAATATACTTATAGTAATTAATACATCATGTAATAGACCTAATATAGCTGCAATTCCATAGTTAAACTCAAATCTTATAGCAATATATATTAGCATTGCTATGCAAGCTACAAATATAGCAAATAACGAATTCCTTGTTAAGTCTTTTCCTACTGAAGCCCCTACCTCATCTTGAGATATTAAAGCTGTATCTTCTAACTTAAATTCTGATTTTAACCCTTGAAAAACTTCATCAACTTTAGCACTGTCAAAATCAGTAGCTTTTATTTCATATTGACTTTCATCAAATTGATTTGTAACTGCATTTTGAACTATCGAATTAGTTATTTTATCGGCTTTTTCTTTATCAAAGTTTTCTCCAAGCTCTATAACTACCTTTGTTCCACCTTTAAAATCTATTCCAATATTTAAACCTCTAAATATTGTAAATCCAATACCTATTACAATAACTATAGTTGATATAGTGAACCAAATCTTAGTTTTTTCTATTATTTTAAACTTCTTTTCACCTTTCTTAACTCCGAATTGTTTTATATTTTTTAATAAGTTCATATCTATTGCTAATTTCATTAACAGTTTAGTTATAAATAAAGCAGTAAATAAACTTAAAATTATACCTATCATTAAAGTTACAGCAAAACCTTTTACTGCTCCTGAGCCTAGGAAGTATAATATTAATGCCGATATAAATGTTGTACTATTTGAATCTACAATTGATGACATCGCATTTTCAAATCCAACTTTAACCGCGCTCTTTATGGATATTCCACGACCTAACTCTTCCTTAATTCTTTCAAATATTAATACGTTAGCATCTACCGCCATACCTATAGTTAATAGGAATGCCGCTATTCCTGGTAGTGTTAAAGCTGCTCCAACTTCAACAAATGCAAATAATACTAAAGTTATATATAATGTTAAAGCTATACTTGCTATAAGACCAGGTAATCTATAATAAACTATCATAAATAAATATACTAAAATAATTCCTATTGCACCTGCTTTTACTGCATTTGGCAGGGCTGTTGATCCAAGTTGTGCTCCTACATTTTTAACTGATACAGCTTTTACTGTTACAGGTAATGCTCCTGAACTAATAATTCCTGATAATTCTTTTGCTTCATCAAAGGAACTCATTCCATTTATCACTGCTTTACCATCAGTAATTTCAGATTGAACAACTGGAGCCGAAACCTTTTCGTCATCCATGTAAATTTCAATACTTTTACCTATGTTTGCAGCTGTAGCCTCAGCAAACTTTACTTTACCTTCTTCATTAAGTTCTAATGATACTACAGGCTCTGAATTTTCTAAAACTGTTGTAGCTTTCTCAACATCTTTACCAGTTAAAAGAACATTTCCTTCTTCATCTCTAAATTCAAGATTTCCTGTTTTAGTTAAGTTTTCTACTATTTCATTAGATTCAAAGGCTCCTGGAATATCGACTCTTATCCTTTTATCACCTTCTACTACAACTACAGTTTCTGATACTCCTATTTTATTAACTCTAAGTTCTAATAATTGTTTTGTTCTTTGTATTACTTCTTTTGATACATCCTCATCTTGAATTTCCATTAATACAGAAACTCCTCCTTGAAGATCTAATCCCTTAGTTATTGCTTTATCAAAATTTTTAAACTCATATCCAGCTATTTCTAAACCGTTAAAGCCCATAAACGCTAATAAAAATGTAGCTAAGATAATAAGCGTAAATACAATAGAACTTTTACCTTTACGTCTTAATTTCATGTTACTCCCCCTTCGGTCATTTTTACTTAAATTATATAACTTATGTAAAGCAATATCAACTATTTTTTGGATTTCAACATCCTATTAATGATATTTTTTTCATTTTTACCTTTTTTTATCAAACAAATATTGTTTACTAATTATTTCAAAGTTAAAATAGTAGACATATATGAATTTTAAATACTTATATAATTATACATTTCAAATTTTATTTTTATACTTTTCTAAATATTAAAAAGTAGCTGTCACACAAGTGTAACAGCTACTTTTTATAGATTGATTCCTAACATCCCCGAAAAAAGCCCTATCAATGTGCAAAGACTGAACTTTATAAAATCATAGCCTGTTAATGATTGATCTGCACCAAACATTATTCCTATTACATATAATGATATGTAAAATATACAGCCTACAGAAAGTCCAACCATCCACCCTTTACTCCCATGTGCCTTAACTGCTACAACAGTCCCAAGTAATAAGGCAAAACAAGATATAACAACATAAATCACATTAAATACTCCACTAGGCAAAGTAAAATTACTCATAACTAAGGATAATATAGCTGTAATAATAAATGTTGCCATTAACGCATACCCTATTCCCTTTAAAACACTTTTAAAGTATTTGTTCCATTCCATAAAAACACCCCCTGATAATTAATTCTATGAACTATCAGAGGGTATTATTCTTATTATTCTGCTACTTTATTTACTTTTGTAGCAATTCCAGTTTTGCTTATTTTTAGTTTTGTTCTTTCAGCGCTTGTTTCTATAATTACATGATTTTCTTCAACTATAATTATTTTACCAATTATTCCGCCTCTAGTTATTACTTCATCATTTTTTTGTAATGAAGATAACATTTCATTATATTTTTTTGTTCTTTTCTTCTCTGGTAGGATTAAGAATAAGTACATTATTGCAAGCATAGCTACAAATGGTAAGATTACTTGAAATATTTCCATAAAAATTTCCTTCTTTCTCTTTATCTTTATATTTATTTAGAATTCCACTCTTTAAGTTTTCTTTCTTTAAACTCTTTAAAGTTTCCTTCATCAATAGCATCTCTTATTTCCTGCATTAATTTGTTGTAGAAATACAAGTTATGTAAAACTGCAAGTCTCATGGCTAACATTTCTTTAGCTTTAAATAAATGTCTTATATAAGCTCTTGTATAACTACGACAAGCAGGACACTCACAGCCTTCATCAATAGGTCTTGTATCTAATTCAAATTTTGAATTCATAAGATTTATTTTACCTTCTTTAGTAAATAAATGCCCATGTCTACCATTTCTAGCAGGTAGTACACAATCAAAGAAATCTACTCCCCTATCAACAGCTTCTAAAATATTTTCTGGAGTTCCAACTCCCATTAAATATATAGGTTTATCCTCTGGTAAATGAGGTACAACAGCATCTATAATTCTATACATTTCTTCATGGGTTTCTCCAACGGCTAATCCACCAATAGCATAACCATCTAAATCCATTTTAGTGATAGTTTTAGCATGCTCTATTCTTATATCTTCATAGCAACCACCTTGGTTTATTCCAAAAAGCATTTGCTCTTTATTAATTGTTTCATCAAGAGAATTTAATCTATCAATTTCAACTTTACATCTTTCAAGCCATCTTGTTGTTCTTGCAACAGATTTTTCAACATATTCTCTTGTTGACGGATTTGGTATACACTCATCAAAAGCCATAGCTATTGTTGAACCTAAATTACTTTGAATTTGCATAGATTCTTCTGGTCCCATAAATATTTTTCTTCCATCTATATGAGAATTAAAATAAACACCTTCTTCTTTAATTTTTCTCATCTTTGATAAAGAAAACACTTGGAATCCACCTGAATCTGTAAGGATTGGTCTATCCCAATTCATAAAGCTATGTAACCCACCCATTTTTGCAACTACTTTATCTGTAGGTCTTAAATGTAGATGATAAGTATTTGAAAGTTCTACTTGGCAGCCTATTTCTTTAAGATCCATAGATGATACTGCACCTTTAATAACAGCTAATGTTCCAACATTCATAAAAACCGGAGTTTCTATTGTTCCATGAACTGTTTCAAATCTTCCTCTTCTTGCTTTTCCATCTTTTTTTAATAATGTATATCTTTTTTTAGTCAAAGTTTCACTTCCTTTTTAAATTATTTATTAATAAACATTGAATCTCCAAAGGAGAAGAATCTATATTTTTCATTAACAGCTTCTTTGTAAGCATTCATTACATTTTCTTTTCCTGCTAATGCGGAAACTAACATTATTAGTGTAGATTCTGGTAGATGAAAATTAGTTATTAAATTATCTACTACTTTATATTTATAACCTGGATATATGAAAATATCAGTCCATCCACTTTGTTCTCTTACAAAGCCATTTTCATCACTAATAGTTTCTAAAGTTCTAGTAGATGTAGTTCCAACAGATATAACTTTATTTCCTCTTTTTTTAGTTTCATTGATTAAATCTGCATTTTCTTTATCTAGGTGATAATATTCTGAATGCATAGTATGATCATTTATATCTTCAACCTTTACTGGTCTAAATGTTCCAAGACCTACATGTAAAGTTAAGTAAGCTATGTTTACTCCTTTAGCTTTTATTTTACTTAGTAAATCTTCTGTAAAATGTAATCCCGCTGTTGGAGCTGCAGCTGATCCTTTTTCTTTAGAGTACACTGTTTGATATCTTTCTTTGTCCTCTAACTTTTCTGTTATATATGGTGGCAGTGGCATTTCTCCAAGTTGATCTAAAACTTCTTCAAAGATTCCTTCATAAGAGAATTCTATTATTCTATTACCTTCCTCTACTATATCAACAACTGTGCAAGTAAGTTTCCCTTCTCCAAAGGTAAATTTTTGTCCTATTTTAGCTCTTTTACCAGGCTTAGCTAAGCACTCCCATTTATCTCCTTCTAATCTTTTTAAAAGCAGAAATTCAATTTTACCACCGGTTTCTACCTTTTCTCCAATTAATCTTGCAGGCATAACTCTTGTATTATTTAAAACTATAGTATCTCCTTCATTTAAATAATCAATAATATCATGGAAATGTTTATGTTCAATTTCTCCTGTTTTCTTATCTAATACCATCAATCTAGAAGAATCTCTTTTTTCTAATGGATGTTGTGCTATTAATTCTTCTGGTAAATAAAAGTCAAAATCACTTACTTTCATATCTTTACTCCTTATACTTATCCTTTAAAACAATTTTTGTTGTTCTAAATCATTTTTATGTTTCTCATTTTTTTGTCTTCCTAAATGTTTATAAGCCTTATCTGTAGCTACTCTTCCTCTTGAAGTTCTTACTATGAACCCCATTTTCAATAAATACGGCTCGTAAACATCTTCAATAGTTCCAATTTCTTCGCCTATAAAATAGGATAATGTTTCAATTCCAACAGGCCCACCATTAAAGCTATCTATTATAGATTCTAAAATTTTATTATCTAACCTATCAAAACCTTTATCATCAACTTCTAAAAGCTCTAAAGCAGCCTTTGCTTCTTTATAACTAATTAATGAATCTGAATAGACTTCGGCATAATCTCTTACTCTCTTTAATAATCTATTTGCAATTCTTGGAGTTCCTCTAGATCTTCTTGCAAGCTCAAATGCACCTTCTTCAGTAATATCACAGTTTAATACAAAAGATGATCTTACTATTATCTCTTTTAACTCCTCTTCTGTATAGTACTGCATATCGCATAAAACTCCAAATCTATCTCTTAAAGGTGCTGTTAACATTCCTATTCTTGTAGTTGCTCCTATTAAAGTGAATTTAGGCAAATCAAGTCTTATTGATTTTGCTGATGCACCTTTTCCAATAACTATATCTAAAACATAATCCTCCATAGCTGGATATAATATTTCTTCTACATTTCTATTTAATCTATGAATTTCATCTATAAATAAAACATCGTTATCTTTTAATGTTGTTAGTATAGCTGCTAAATCACCAGCTCTTTCTATAGCTGGTCCTGAGGTTATTTTAAGATCTCCCCCCATTTCCTTTGCTATAATATTAGCTAATGTTGTTTTCCCAAGACCTGGTGGTCCATAAAGAAGAACATGATCTAAAGCTTCATTTCTATTTTGAGCCGCTTTAATAAATATCTCAAGTCTTTCTTTTACTTTTTCTTGACCTATATAGGATTTTAGGCTTTGAGGTCTTAAACTAAGTTCTAATCCATCTTCTAAAAGTTCTTCTGGAGTTATTATTCTTTCCATTACCTCACCTCTATCCCATAAGTACTTTTAAAGAGCTTTTTATTATATTTTCAAGAGTCTCAGTTTTATCTATCTTTTTAAGAGCAGATTCTGCTTCTTTTTCTGAATACCCAAGAGCAAGTAATGCTCCTAATGCTTCTGCTATATTATTTGTACTTTCATCTAATTCATCTACAAATCCGTCTATACTAATTTTTCCATCACTTAATTGTTCTTTTTGAAGTTTATCTTTAAGTTCTAAAATAATTCTGCCTGCAGTTTTTTTTCCTATTCCAGGAGCTCTACATAAATGCTTTTCGTCTCCCATAATAATTGCATACTTTAAATTATTTATTCTACTAATAGAAAGTAAAGATAAAGCGGCCTTTGCACCAACGCCATTTATTGATAGTAATAAATTAAACATATCTAATTCATCTATTGATTCAAAGCCATAAAGCCCTAAAAAATCTTCTCTTACAACTTGTTTAGTATATAATTTAATTTCTTCATCTATTATAGGCATAGCGGCCATAGTCGCTCCTGAGGTGAAAATTTTATATCCTATTCCATTATTTTCAATAATTACATAGTCTTTATTAATTCCCTTATAATATCCCTTTATATATTCATACATAACTTAACCCCCTTCACTGCCTAATAAATAATATTATATTATATTTCAGTCTACTCTATACTTTATCATTTTAATTAAAATAATTCAAGGTTAGTAATTTTTCAAAATTAAAAACTTTATACTTTCTATAAATTAATAAAAACCTACAGAAATTAATCCTATAGGTCTTATTATATTAATTTAAATTTCTATTATTTCCTATAAAGAACAAAGCAATAGTTCCAGGTCCTGAATGACTTCCAACAGCCGGCCCTATATAATTTATCATACAATTTTTAACCTTGTATTCTGATAGTATTAAATCTTTTAAAATCTCTGCTTCTTCAAGACAGTCTCCATGACTTATAAATATAGTTTGCTCTTCTGGATTTACTATATTTTCTTTTAATCTTTCAAATAAATCCTTTATAGATTTTTTTCTTCCTTTAACTTTAGAGACTGGAATTAATCTACCTTCATTATCAACATGCATAATTGGCTTAATGCTTAACATAGTGCCAACTATTGCAACTGTACTCGAAATTCTTCCACCTCTTTTTAAATGATTTAAATCATCTACTGTAAACCAATGGTTTACTTTTAGTTTATTTTCTTCTATCCATTTTACTATCTCTTCTTTAGATTTTCCTTCTTTAATCATTTCTGCTGCCTTATAAACTAATAATCCAAGACCTAAAGAAGCACTTTTACTATCAATTATTGTTATATCTGCCTGTGGTATTTCTTCTTCAATAGTTTCTTTGGCAATTCTTGCACTATTTACACAACCACTTAAAGCAGATGAAAATCCTATATATATAATTGCTTTATCTAATTTAGCTTGTTTTCTAAATTCTTCTTCAAAATAAAAAGCATTTGCTTGAGATGTGGTAGCCACAACTCCACTTTTAATCTTACTATAAAAATCTTTATATTTTATACTTTGACCTAAATCATCTGGAATATCCTCTGATTCATATTTTACCCTAAGAGATATTAATTCTATGTTATTTTCCTTAATAAAATCTAGTGGTAAATCACAACATGAATCTGTAAATATAACTGTTTTCATTTATTTCCCTACTTTCAATTAGGTTGATTTCTTTCTATTATAACTCTATATTTCCTATTATTACATTTTAATCTTTATATTTTTCAACTGAATTTTTTTACTGAATTTTTTTACTAATTATATGGTTCATTAATATCTAATACTTCTATATCAATTTTTTCTATTTTTTTACTTATATTTTCAAAATTTATATCTTCAAATAATTTAATATGTTTATTTGTAATTCCAAAATAATATTTCTCATCTTTAATTTTAAAAGTAACTTTAATCTCTACAGGAATCCAACCAATAGATTCTGAATAAATTTCAACCCAACTATGATATAAAGATTTATTAATTATTCCAAAGATAAGCTTTGTAGGTATCTTACAATATCTAATTATTGACATAAAGACTTTTGTTATTTCAAATATATTTCCTTTTTTACTCGCTATTATCTTATCGATACTTTTTATATTCTTTACAATTTCCTTATTATTGCATCTTTCTTCTTCTATTTTAAATCCTGTAATATAATTTAAAGTATTTTGTATTATATTAGTTATTTCTTTTTCACCATCATTTATATCTTTATTTATTTTTTTTATTAATCTAATTTCATTTTTACTTAAATAATCTAAGTTAATATACATTTCTAAATTATTCATAACAAGTTATTTTTGTATAATTAAAGGATGTATTTCTAATATAATTTCATTAAATCCTTTCTTCTTATAAATATTTTTAACACTTTGATGAGACGAATTCAATAAATTTATATCTAATTTATTTCCCCTTATTAAATAATTTCTATTTGAAACAACTTCCCTCTCTTGAAAATTCTTTTTAGATATTTTTAATACTTCTAAAATTCTATTTTTTATTTCTTCTATTGTATCTTTATGAATTATAAAGCTTTTTTCTTCTTTTGTTATATTTAATTTTATATCTAAACTCTCTTCTAGTTTGAAAAAGTAAAATTCCTCATCTATTTTTTTTAATCTATCTTTTATTTTTTCTAAATTCACAGTATTTTTATCTAATAAAATAATTAAATTTTTACCAAAGTTTTCTTTTATCTTTCTAATTAAATATATAAATATATTGCTTTCAAATTCTATAACATCTTCTATTTTAATAGAATCTTCGTCAATAAATATAGAATTAATCAAGTTTTCCATGGTACTTTTGCTAAGAAGTAAAGAATTATCTATTTCATTTTTCAAACTTTTTCCTATTTCTAAATCTTTTTCTTCTAAGGTATCTTCTATTATTACAATAATAACTACACCTCTAACAATTTAAAATATTCTATTATATTTTACCATATTTTTATAATTAACAAAATAAGGTACTATTTTAGCACCTTATTTTACTTCACTTTTACTTTGTCTTGATATATTTAATAATATCCCTAAAGCAGTTAAATTAAACACAAGTGATGTTCCTCCATAACTTATTAATGGTAAAGGAACTCCTGTAACTGGAATTGAACCTGTTACTACAGCTATATTAATAACTGCTTGAATTGAAATAACAGAAATTATACCTATTGCTAATAAATAACCATAATTATCTTTTGCTTTAATGGCTATTCTTGCACCTTTAATTGTAATGAAAATAAATAAAAGTATAACGAATGTAGCTCCTATTAGTCCTAATTCTTCTCCTATAATTGCAAATATAAAATCATTATGAGGCTCTGGCATAAATAATGCCTTTTGCTTAGAATTTCCAAGCCCAACTCCAAATATACCTCCAGAACCTAATGCATAAAAGGATTGAATTAGTTGATAGCTATCATCTGAATGAGCTTCCCAAGGGTTTAAAAATGTTGTAAATCTTGTAAGTCTATATGGTTCCATAGCTATTAATCCAATAACAGCTGCAATCCCTAAAGGTATTAATGATAAAATATATTTTATTTTTGCTCCTCCAGCAATTACCATAATCAATGAAACAACAGCAATTATAACTGTTATACTTAGATTTCTTTCAAGTAATACTAAAAGTGCTATAAGTCCTGGAATTATTAAATAAGATATAGTTCCCCCAAAAAAATCTTCAATTCTATTTTTACCCTTATCAATTACATAAGCTAAATATAAAACTACTGTATATTTACCAAGTTCTGAAGGCTGAAAGGATAAAGGTCCTATTCTTATCCATCTTACTGCACCATTTATAGATCCAAAGAATAACACAGCCACAAGTAAAATAAATGCAACTACCAATATTAACGAAGTAAATTTTTTATAATTGTGATAATCATAGGACATAGTAATAAACATTGCTATTATCCCAACTATTGTCCATAATATTTCTTTTTTAATAAAATATTCACTACTCTCATTTTCATATAAAGCATAATAAGAACTAGATGAATATACCATTACTACACCTATAAAAAGAAGTAACATTATTCCACACAATAAACTATAATCTATATCTTTCATTCGGCTTATTTTTCTTCTTTTTTTTCTAACCTTTGATTTTTTTAAACTTTGATTTCTTACCATTTAATCCCCTACTTCTAATTATTTAAATCTAGTTTAACTTTTGTGGTCTTTTCTATTATCTTACCTGCAATAACATCTTGACTTTTAACTATACCTTCACCATTTATTTTATAATCATTTATTCCAATTTTATTAAGTATTTCTACTGCTTCTTCTAGTGTTTTACCTTTTAAGTTAGGCATTATTATTTTATTTGGATCTTTCTTATTTTCTTTAAGATTTATGCCTATAGTAGAATTTTCTTCTACTAATGCTCCTGGATAAGGTACCATATTGGTAACTTTGTCTCCATCTGCTTCAATACTCATATTTAAATTATTACTTGCTAATATCTCTTTAGCTTCTTCTATTGTTTTTCCTCTAATTTCTGGAACAATAACATTTTTAGTTTCTGTATATCTATCTTTATATATTTGTGAATCCATATACTTAAATAGCTCTGTAAGTAAATCTTTTAATAAAGGTGTAGCTACTTGTCCCCCGTAATAAACTCCTGTACTTGGATTTTCAACCTTTACATATATTGTAACTTCAGGTTTTTCTACTGGATATAAAGCTATAACTGAAGCTATATATTTATCTGATGAATATCCTCCTGTAATTGGATCTACAGTTTCAGCAGTACCAGATTTACCACCTACTCTTCTTTCCACTCCCATAAAGGCTCCTACTTTAGTTCCTTGGTTAAGAGTTCTTTCTAAATAGTTTCTCAAAGTGGCTGCTGTGCTTTCTGAAATAATATTTTGTTTTATTATTGGTTCAAATTCTTCATCAATAACTTTTGTTCCATTTTCTTCAGTATAAGATATTTCTTTCATTATATGAGGTTGTATTAATGTACCTCCATTAGCTATGGCGTTGAAAGCTTGCATTAATTGAATACTATTTACTGTATTTGTTTGTCCAAAAGCAATTGTTGCAAGATCCATTTCACTCATATCACTAACAGATTTAATTATTCCTTCTGATTCTCCTGGTAAATCTATTTGAGAGATTTGACCAAATCCAAACTTATCTATATATTCCTTCATTTTTTCATTTCCAAGTTTTGCTCCAAGTTCCATAAATCCAACATTACAAGAATTTTGTAATATTTCAGGTAATGTTTGAGTTCCATGACCTGCTGTATTCCAACATTTTATTATAGTAGACCCAAATTTCAAGCTTCCCCCACAATAAAATGTATCATTTTCATTAACAAGTCCTTCTTCTATTGCTGCTGACATAGTAATATTTTTAAATGTTGAACCTGGTTCAAAGGTATTACTTATAGCATTATTCCTAAACATATTTTGAAGTTTTTCAAACTCATTTTCACCATCAAAATTTTCATAATCATCGTAAGGAGTATTAGGATTAAAATCCGGTTTGTTTACAAGGGCTAAAACTTCTCCATTATTTGGATCCATCACTATAATAGTAACTTCTTCAGCTTTATTATCTGTCATACCTTTTTCAGCTACATTTTCAGCTATAAGTTGAATATTTTCATCTATTGTTAAGGTAAGATCCTTACCATCAATAGGACTTGTATATTTAACTGTTTGATAAGGAAGTTCTTTCAAACTACCATCTATTTCTGCTATTTTATATCCTGAAATTCCAGTTAATTCACTATCATATTCAAGTTCAACTCCATTTAATCCAACATTATCAGAGTTCACACTTCCAAGTACATGTGATAGAAAATTATTATTTGGATAATATCTCTTTGGACTTATTGATATAACAAGACCATATATATCTAAAGCTTTTATCTCATCTGCTAAAGCCTTTTCTATTCCTGTAATTAAAGTTGTAGTATTTACTTCTACTCCGTCTTCATTTACAGGACTTAACTTCTGTAGTACTTCTTCATAAGGTATTCCTGTTGTTTCTGCCAACTTTCTTGCTACTTCTTCTTTTGTAGTATCTTCGTCTTGTATATGTATATCTATAGCATTCAAATCAATATCTACCCTATAAACATCAATTGAAGTTGCAAGTATTGATCCATTCCTATCTTTTATGTTACCTCTTTTTGCTTCTACCGTAACTTGAGAATTCCATTGTCCTTGAGCCATACCTCTATATTCTTTACTTTTATATATCATAATAAAGGCAAGTCTCACTATTAAAATTAAAAGAATTGAACAAATAGATATCGCACTAAATAAACCTTTTTTTCTATTAATAGTAAATTTTACACTTTCTCTCCTTCTACTTCTTCTATTTCTTATATCTCTTATATTTCTTGTATTTCTTGTATTTTTATCCATACCTATACCCCATAATTTATTTTTTATATAGCTCGTCCTAAATAACTGCACTATTTTTCATGAAATTATTATTTCTTAGTAAGTATATCAATTTTAATTAACATTCAGATAGATTTTTATCTCCAACTAAATGCTAGTTAAAGTTATCCATTCTCGTAGCACTGCCTAGATTCTACATATATATAGTATTAGCAATGTAGCGATTGGATAAAAAGCAAAAGTGGTTTTAACCACCTTTACTACTTTTCTTCTAATAAAGCAATAAAATCTGCATATCCTTCCTCTTTCATTTTTTCTTTTGGAATAAATTTAAGAGATGCCGAATTTATACAATATCTAAGTCCACCTTTATCAATAGGTCCATCAGAAAATACATGTCCTAAGTGAGAATCAGCTTTAGAACTTTTTACCTCAGTTCTTATCATTCCAAAGCTTTTATCTGTTTTTTCTTTTACTATATTTCTGTCAATAGGTTTTGAAAAAGCTGGCCATCCACACTCTGAGTAAAATTTATCTGTTGAAATAAATAATGGTTCTCCCGAAACAATATCTACATAAATCCCTTCTTCAAAATGATCAAAATACTCATTTGAAAAAGGTGGTTCAGTACCATTTTCTTGAGTAACTTTATATTGAATTTCTGTTAATTTACTTTTTAGTTCTTCTTTTTTTAATCTTTCCATATTAACCCTCCATCTATATTATAAAGGTATTTATATAAAAATTCTATTTTTTATTTATTTTTTGTAATAAATAATCTTTTAATATTAGTTTGTGGTGGTAAGGATTTTGTCATAGCCTCATCAACTCTCATAGAAACTATATCTCCCTTTTCTATTAATATATCTTTCTTTTTATCATGATTTGAATTTAAAATTTTTGTTTCTTCGTTTATTAATCCAACAATAGTAGTCTTAATAACATCTTTACCTTTTATATATCCTTCTACTGTAATAGATACAACTTCACCCTTATCATTTTTATTAACTTCTTTTATCTCTCCCATAACTACTTGCCCTTTTTCTTTATCACACTTAGCTGGTTTTGCACTAATTAAAACTCCTGTAATTAGTATAAAAGAAAATAAAATAAGGGAATATTTTTTTAACTTCATAAAATCGCCTCCTTTAAAATTCAATAATAGTTTTATCTTAATTTCTACAAATATTCCTATTTAACCTTAATACATTTAAATTATTTCTTTGAAACATATGGATTTTCTTTAATATAGAACCTCCAAAGAAAATCCTTAGCTTCTTCTGCATAATCTATACCTATTCTTTTACTTTCTACTATTTCTATATTATTTTCTAAATTAAATTTTAAATATATACTATTGTTATTATCTAATTCTTTCAAATTATCTTTTCTATCTATATTTAAAGCCTTACACAACTTCCCAGGACCATTAGTCAAATTTATTTTTTCTCTTTTATTTAACTCATTATAATTCTTTCTAAATCTATTATTTGATATATAATCTAATTCATTGATAGGTTCAATTGCCCTAAGTAATATCGCTTCTGGTTCATCTTTTTTACCTGAAACTACATTAAAACAATTATACATCCCATAAATTAAATAAACATAAGTAACGCCCCCCTCTTCATATAAAGGTTTAGTTCTTTCTGTTCTTTTATAATTATATCCATGACATGCTTTATCAATAGAACCTATATAAGCTTCTACCTCTACTATCTTACTTATTATTTTTCTACCATCTATTTCTCTAATCAAAAAATTTCCTAAAAGATTTTTCGCTACTTCTAAAGTGTTTCCACCATAAAAATCTCTTTCTATAATTTTACCCATTCCTTTTATATCCATAATAATCCTCCTAATAAAATAAAAACTAGGTATCCCTAGTTTTTATAATTACCATTCTATAGTTAGAATATCCACTTCATCTTCTTTTAAAGATACTCTATATCCTTCTAAAATAAGCTCCATTATTATTTCTTTTTTCAAATTTTCATCCCACATAATAATTGCAGACACTTTATTAATATCTGAAGCTTTAGCATAATTAATATTTTCCATAAGCTTAGCTTTTTGTTCTTTTATATAATCTAAATCCACAAGCCTCACCCTCCCTTTATAATATAAATATTATAAAGGCTTATTAATTATGTTAATTATTTTTCTTTTATTACTCCAATAGCTATTCCTAAAACATTAAAATCTTTCCCCTCTAAACTAATAGGAGCATACATTGAGTTTGCTGGCATAAGTAAAGGTTTTTCTCCGTTTAAATTAAGAGTTTTTAAAGTTACTTCTCCATCTATACTAGCTGCAATAATATCATTATTATTAGCAGATAATGATTTTTTAATTACTACTAAATCTCCATTAGAAATATTTTTATCTACCATGGAGTTACCCTTAACTCTTAAAATAAAGGTATCCTTACCTCTTTCAAGCCATACTTCTGGAATTAAGAATTCACCTTCTATATTTTCATTCATTTCAATAGGACTTCCTGCTGCTATATCGTTATACATAGGAACTACCTTTAATTCATTTTCTTTAAAAGTTATATTATCTTCAATAAAAATTTCTTTTTCTGTTGAAGCTGTATCTATTTTAAAGTCTAAAATTCTCTTGTTTTTCAGATTAACATATTCATAATTTTCTATTGTATTTATAGGTATAACTCTTTCTTTCTTTTTCTCAAATTTAACCTTAAAGCTAAATGTTTTACCTTTAACCTCAATACCTAAAGTATTAAATTTTCTTCCCTTAATAAGCCACGAATTTTCCTGGCCTTGAAGTTCACTATTAACTATAAACACAAAAGAAGAATAGCTTTTATTCAAATATATTTCTTTAACAAAATCTATTTCTGCCTTAGTATATTTTTCTGAATCATCTAAAATAATATGGCTATATAGACCTTCCTCTTTTTTCATATATTCTATAGCAAATAAAGCACTATCTCTTTCATCCATTAAAAAGTTTTCTTGTAAATATTGATTATAAATATTTTTTATTGCAAACAAACCTTCTCTTGTATAAGAAGATTTTCTAATTCTTTTTTCTCTACCTTTTCTATCTATTTGTAAATATTCCTCTAAAGTTAGATTAGAAGCTTTAATCCAAAGTATTTCATCAATAATAAATTCTAATTTAGCATTTTTTATAAACTTTGATTTTTTTGAAAAACTTTCGATTTCTTTTTCTAACTTTGCTAATATTTTTATTCCTTCTTCTCTATCAATAACCTTATAGGCAAGTCCAGCGTAAGGTTGCCCTTCGCCCTTTTCGTCAACC
>X276_Barnacle_Goose__coassemble_354_pt1 | contig 17306 bp, 15 predicted proteins | sample X276_Barnacle_Goose__metabat2_high_PE_012 | metagenome-assembled genome bin X276_Barnacle_Goose
CCTGGTTCTAAAGTTTTATAATATTGACCGAATCTTTCTACTACATACAAGTAACCTGTATTAACAATTTTTATTGATGATAAAAGTGTCATTAATAAAAATAATATTATTGCACCTATTATCACATATTTACCAAAATCCATTAAATTTCCTCCTCTTTTATAATAACTAATTTAATTCCCTCTATAGATATAATTTTATATTTTTCACCTTTGTTAATTCTTTCTCCGTTATTAATTACTCCCCAATAAATACCATCTATTCTTACTCTACCATGTCTTTCTATATTTTCTTCGGCGATAAAGCTTCTTCCAATGTACTTTTCTTCCATCAACGGAACTCTTTTTGCACCTACTTTATATTTTTTTCTTACTATAGGGTACCCTATAGATACAGTTATTAAGTTAATTAATAAGAATATAACAATTTGCATTCCTATAGCTAGTCCAAACCTATCTGCTATCATTGCTGCAAATGCTCCTACAGCAAACCAAACAAAAAGAAAATTACTTGTTAAAATATCTAACAAAATAACACTAGCTGCAATAGCTAACCATAAAAATAAATAAGTCATTATTTACCTCCTTTTTCCTTTATTATATCATTATTTTATAATATTGTAATTAGTTCCTTTTATAATTCAAATTGTATCATATTAACAAACCTTTTACAATATACTATATAACTTATTATAAGTTTTTTTATACCTCTTATATCAATTGTTATTTAATAAGTTGATTTTTTGATAATTTAATCTTATTATTTAACTATTATTACTATTTTATAGAATTAAAATGAAATTAGTCCTATAAAAACCTATATTACAAACAAAATATTAATGTTCTAGTCCTAATCAAACATATATATAATAAAATTAGTTAAAATAGTATTATGTATTCTTATTTTAAGGAGGTATATTATGGATTTTATAAAAGTTTCAGCAGCATGTCCTGTAACTAAAGTTGCTGATGTAGATTTTAATTTAGAAAATATTTTTATATGTATAGATAAAGCTTATGAAGAAAATAGTAAATCTATTGTTTTTCCTGAACTTTCTATAACTTCGTACACTTGTAATGATTTATTCTTACAATCATCTTTATTAAACAAATCTAAGGAAGCAATAAAAAAACTTATACATAAAAGCATAGGTCTTGATATGTTAATAACAGTTGGTGCACCTTTGATTTTTAATAATGCTTTATATAACTGTGCTTATGTAATATTTGAAGGAAAAATCTTAGGTATTATTCCAAAATCTTTTATTCCTAATTACAGTGAATTCTATGAAAAAAGATGGTTTACGGAAGGTCTTGGTGTTGTTAATGAAAAAGTAGATTTGGATTTCCAAAAAGATATTCCTTTTGGTACAAATTTAATTTTCAAGGCAGATGATGCAATTTTCGGTTTTGAAATCTGTGAAGATCTTTGGGTAACAATTCCGCCAAGTTCTTATTTATCTTTACTTGGTGCAAATATAATTAATAATTTGTCAGCTTCTAATGAATTGGTAAGTAAAAAAGATTATAGAGAAGATTTAATTAAAAATCAAAGTGCTAGATCTTTAGGTGCTTATATTTATTCTTCTGCAGGTGTTCATGAATCTTCAACTGATGTTCTCTTTAGTGGTCATTTAATAATTGCAGAAAATGGTTCAATTATTAAAGATAATAAAAGATTCCAAAGAGATAATGAAGTTATAACTACAATTATTGATATATTTAGGTTAAATAGTGAAAGATTTAAAAATATAAGCTTTAGGGATTCATCTAAAAATATTCCTTTTAAATCTAATATTATAAGTTTCGAATTTAAAAATGTTAATATTGAAAATTTCGATAGGCATGTTGATAGACATCCTTTTGTTCCTTCTAATTTAAAATTAAGAGAAGAAAGATGTAAAGAAATATTTAATATTCAAGCTTCTGCTTTAGCTAAAAGACTTGAACATACTAATTTGAAAAAGGCTGTTATAGGTATTTCTGGTGGTCTTGATTCCACTTTAGCATTACTTGTTATAGTTAAAACCTTTGAAATTTTAGGTATTGATAATAAAAACATCGTTACCGTAACAATGCCTGGTTTTGGAACTACAGATAGAACCTATAATAATGCTTTAACACTTTGCAAGGAACTTGGTTGTGATTTAAGAGAAATAAACATAGTTAAAGCGGCTCTACAACATTTTGAAGATATTGGTCATGATAAAGATGTTCATGATGTAACTTATGAAAATGTTCAAGCAAGAGAACGTACTCAAATTCTTATGGACCTTGCTAATAAAGAAGGTGGTCTTTTAATTGGGACTGGTGATTTATCTGAACTTGCTTTAGGATGGTGTACCTATAATGGAGATCACATGAGTATGTACTCTGTTAATCCATCTATACCAAAAACTTTAGTTAGGTATTTAGTTAAGTATGTAGCTGAAAATGAAATGAGATTTAATGTGTCTGAAACCTTACTTGATATATTAGATACTCCTGTAAGTCCAGAACTTTTACCAAAGAGCTCTACTGGAGAAATTCTTCAAAAAACTGAAGACATAGTTGGTCCTTACGAATTACATGACTTCTTCCTATATCACTTTATTAAAAATGGTTCCTCAAAAGAAAGATTGAAATTTTTAACAAAAGTAGCTTTTAAAGATGATTATAGTGATGAAGAAATAGATAAATGGTTAGATAAATTTATTTATAGATTCTTTACCCAACAATTTAAGAGAAGTGCACTACCTGATGGTCCAAAGGTTGGTTCTATTTCCTTAAGTCCAAGAGGAGATTTTAGAATGCCATCTGATGCTTCTTTTAATTCATTTAAATAAAAAAATTAAAACTATATTAATGATTTATTTAAAATCACTAATATAGTTTTTTTAATTAGCTATATTATTAGACTGTTTTATAATCAGCTCGTACCTTTTTCAATTTTTCTTCAACTAGTTCAATAAGTTTTTCTTTATCTTTTTCATTGTTTACAACATCCATTTTATCCATATCAATAACTAATACATCTGAAGCTTTATAATAATTATTTACCCAGTTATCATAATCCTTCCAAAGGAAATAATAATATTCTTTTAAACTATCATCAATTTCGAAGTCTCTTCCTCTTAAAGCTATTCTCTTTAATACAGTTTCAAAAGAACCCTTTAAATAAACCATAATATCAGGAGCTTTTTTAGGTAATTCTTCAAGTTCTTCTAACATATTATTTAATAAATCTTCATAGATTTTCATTTCTAATTCATTAATTCTTCCAAGTTCCATATTTTTTTTAGCAAAATACCAATCTTCATAAATTGATCTATCTAATACATTATCATTTTTTACTAATGCCTCTTTTATACTTTTAAACCTTGTATTTAAAAAATAAAGCTGTAGTAAGAAAGGATATCTATTTTTTAAAACTTCTTCTTCATCTGCACTATAAAATAAAGGCAATATAGGATTATCGTCTACACTTTCATAAAACACATCTGATCCAAAATGTTCTCCTAAAATTTCTGCTACAGAACTTTTCCCAAGTCCAATCATGCCACCAACAACTATCAACATACTTCACCTGTCCTTTACATTTTATCCAATATAGCAAATTAAAAATATTAATAAAATTAATATAATACTTATAATAAATTTATTTCTATTTCTTACGTCAAAGGATTTTTCTTTAATCATATTACATAATATTTTTTATATTTTCAAGTCTTGACTTTTAATTTTCTACAATATATTGTTTTACATTTTATTACACTTACTATATATTGTATAATATTCTATTTTATATTGGATTGTAATTTATCAATAGTTTATATAAGTTTCATTATGTTTTTCTTTATCTTTACAAACTCTTCTAAAGTTACTATTTCATTTCCTCTCCCCTTTGGCAAATTCACTATTATTTCCTCTTTTACTACTGCTGGTTTTTCTGAAAGAATATATATCCTATCTGACAATAAAATAGCCTCTTCTATATCATGAGTTATTAGTAGTATAGTTGAATTCATTTTTCTCCTTAAATCAATTAACCAGCTTTGCATTTTTCTTCTTGTTAAAGAATCTAACGCACCAAATGGTTCATCTAAAAGTATTATGTCTTTAGAAGTTAGATAGGTTTTTAAAAAGTTTGCTCTTTGCTTCATACCACCTGATAGTTTAATTGGGTATTTATACTCAAATCCTTCAAGTCCAAAATCTTTAATATTATCTAAAACTATTTCTCTAGCTTTATTTTTACTTATTCCTTTAAAAACTAAAGGAATTCCTATATTATCAATTACCCTTTTCCATGGCACCATCATATCCTTTTGATACATATAACTTATATCTCCATTTATTTTTATAGTACCTTCATCACTATCTATTATTTTAGTTAAAATATTAAAAATAGTGCTTTTACCACTACCTGAAGGGCCAAGAATAGAAACTAATTCTCCTTCATTAACCTCCATTGATATATCCTTTAATATTTCCATATTATCAAAGGACTTTTTAATATTTTTAATATCAATTTTATTTTGACAAGAATTCATTTGTATATGCCTCACTTGCTTTCATTTCCTTATTAATTAATCCATTTTTCAATAAAAAATTAGTATAGTTACTCCAAACACTATCCTTCATTTCTCCAAAAACTTCTACATCTTCTTTGTATTTACTAGCAAGATATTTTTGACTCTCAATAGCTAATTCTTCTCCTATTTCAGGTACCATTTTAACTAATATTTTTGCACTTTCTTCAGGGTTTTCTATAGCATCTTCATAACCTTTAGTTGTAGCTTCCATAAACTTTTTAGTCATGTCCTTTTTATTTTCAATAGTATCTTCTGAAGCTGCAATTATTGGTGTATAGTAATCTAAATCTTTATCTAAATCTCTAATTGGAATATAATTTAATTCTACACCTTTTAATTTCGCTTCAATATTTGTCCATCCTTCAAATGTCCATTCTATATCAATGTTATTTTTTGTTGCTGAAAAGAAATCTTCATCTCCAACTATAACAGAAGTTAATTTACTATAATCAGCACCATTTTTCTCCATAACAGTTTTTAGTATAGTCTCTTCAGAAGCTCCACCATATCCACCATAAGTCTTTCCTTCAAAATCTTTAATTGTTTCTACTCCCTTTTCTTTAGGCGATGTAAATCCTGATGTATTATGTTGAATTATTGCTGCAATTGCCTTTACAGGAAGAGGCCTATCTGAAGTTCTTGCATAAGTTAAATCTTCTTGATAACTAATAGCAAAATCTCCTTTTTTAGCTGCTAATAATTGAAGTGAAGAACCTTCTGATGGTTGAACTATTTTAACATCTAAACCTAGTTCTTCATAGTATCCCTTATCCTTTGCCACATAAATTCCTGTATGATTTGTGTTAGGTGTCCAATCTAAAATTACCATTACTTTTTCAAGGTTATTATCCTTAACCTCTTTTTTACCACACCCTACAAATAAAGATGTAGCTAGTAAAGTTGATATTGTTAAAGCTATATATTTTTTCATTTATTTCACCTCATATTTCTATTTACTTTTTTTCATTCCATGGTGTTAATTTTTTTTCTATAAAGGTTACTAGAAAAACTATTAATATGCTTATTATTACTATAACTATAATAGCAGCAAACATTTTATCTAAAGCATAAGCACTTCTAGCTCTTGTCATATAAACTCCAAGACCTTTTTCTCCACCAAGCCACTCACCTATAACAGCTCCCATAATACTATAGGTTGCTGCAATTCTAATACCTGAAAAGAAATTAATCATTCCAAATGGAAGTTTTAAATGCAGGAATACATTTAATTTTGAAGCTCCCATTAACTTAAAATGATTTATCAAATCTTTGTCTACCCCTTCAAGACCATCTACTATACTAATTACCATTGGAAAAAAACACATAATTACAACTACTATTATCTTTGGTAAATATCCAAATCCAAACCATATTATAAATAATGGAGCTATAGCTATTGTTGGAATTGTTTGAGATATAACTAAAACTGGATATAACGCTTTCTTTATTACTGGTACTGTATCCATAATTATTGCTATAATTATTGAAATTAATATTGCAATTAAAAACCCCACTATACCTTCATATAGTGTTGCAATTATGTGAGGCACCATTGTTGGTAACTCATTAATTAAAGTTATTCCTACATCTATTGGTGATGGCAGAATATATTCCTCTATTCCACCTATACTTACTATTACTTCCCATAATATTATTAATATAATAATAAATCCTATAGGTATTATTTTATTTCCTATACTTTTTAATTTTTTCATTCATCGTCACGCCTTCATCTTTATAATCTATTTTAACCATAGATACTATTCTTGATACACCTTATTTATTTTCAATTTACTAAGCCTTATTTACTATTTCTAATAAATTATCAAGTTTATTTTCTATTATAAACTTACATGCTTTTTCCTCCTTAATCTATAAAACAAAAAAACAGTATCTCTAATTAGAAATACTGTACTATAGTTCAATTTATATATTGTAATTCAATAACAAATAATCTTCCTACGTTGGCATTATCCAAATCAGGTCATGGGTCAAAATTGTAGCAATTTTATCTCAGACAATTCAATGCCTCCCCAGATATTTATTTACTTTTTATACCTCTATTCTACCACTACCCCCTTAAATGTCAATGATTATTATTTTCTTTTAATAATCATTATTAAAACTTTCTATTAATTATCCTCTCCATATTCTTAATCAAACTTATATAATACATCAAATATAAATATATTCAAATTTAAAATCTAAAAAAAAGTGAAAGGTTTTAAAACCTTTCACTCTTACTTTATAATATAAACATTATTTACTTTAAATTTCATTAATATCAAAAGTTATATTTATATTTTGATTCTTAGGTTCAAGCTTAGTCATTTTTACACCAGCTGCTTCTAATAACCTTTTAGATGCCTTAACTATATCTGTATTTGCATATTTATCTGATAGGTAAACTACTTCTTTAATGCCAGATTGAATTATTGCCTTAGCACATTCATTACAAGGAAATAATGCTACATATATCTTTGATCCATATAAATTAGTTCCTCTACTATTTAATATAGCATTTAGTTCGGCATGTACTACATAAGGATATTTTGTTTCTAACATATCCCCTTCGCGATCCCAAGGAAATTCATCATCCGAGCATCCTCTTGGAAGTCCATTATAGCCTTGACTTAATATTTTGTTATCATTATCTACTATACAAGCCCCTACTTGAGTACTAGGATCTTTACTTCTTTTACCAGCTAGCATTGCTACTCCCATAAAATATTCATCCCAAGATATGTAATCTCTTCTCTTCATCCTTGTGTCCCCCTTTAACTTTTGTTTTTTATTATTATACTCTAATAAACCAACTAATTAAACATCTAAATTTATCCGATTATACTACTATTGTTAATACTTCCATCCTCTATAGGTGAGAGCTTTAAAATTCTTTTCGTAGCTATTAATTAACGTATTATAGCACTTTATTTTCTCTTAGTTTTTAGTCGCAATTTAAGTTAATTACTTTAAAGCTTTTTTTAAGGCTTTAAATATTAATTTAGGATTGTTTCTATTTTGCGTAACTGGTATTACTTCTTTATCTTTTATTCCTAATAATTCATACACTGCGATTCTTGCTGCACGTACTGAATATTCTTCTGTAAAGACTATATCTTCTGGTATTTCTACAAATTGACTTATCATAGCAAAGTTTGTTGAACCTTCTGGAACTACCTTTGGTCTATCTGTAATTTTTCTTGGTTGGAACTGTGCATTTACATAAGGCATCATACAAGGTATCACATTAACTATAGATTCTTTTATTTCTTCTATGTCTTCTTCAATATGTAAGTGATATAATAATTCTTCTAATATTTCTTCCCCCGTGCACTCTCTCATTTTCTTTTCTATATAATTTCCAACTTTTCCTGTGTATAACCCATATCCCCAAAGTACTGTTATGTCTAGAGGTTGATTTTTAAAATGAGGTTGAGCTGGCACTACTATATTTAAAAGCCAATTAGAATCTTTAAAAGTCATTAATGCTCCACTTCCTGGTATATTTCCTGATAATTTCTCTATATACTTCAATAGTTTATTGCCTCTGCAAGTTACAGTGAAACTTTCCCAATTTGTTTGTTCTGCATTACTATAAAATACTTCTGGATTTCCAAATCCTATTTTCTTTCTAGCTATTTTACTCCAAAGATCTTCTTTTATTGACTTATTAGGAATATATGCTGGTGCCTCTTTATAATCTCCAACAGTTGTACTATCAATCATACAGGAGTTAGTCATTATACATAAATCTCCCTTTTCAATACTAATAGTTTTTCTCTCATTTTCTTCTTCAATTATAAGTTTTTTAGCTGTAACTTCACTTTCATTTTCAAACTCTATATCTATTACCTTTGAACTCGTATTAAAATCCACTGAATTTTTATCTAAATAAGCTTTTAAAGGTAAAATTATAGATTCATATTGGTTAAACTCTGTTCTCATAACCCATTCTAAGGTTTCTAAATCTGAAATATTTGATATCATTCTTTGTATATATCTTTTAAATTCAAAAAGGCTAGACCATTTTTGAAAATAGAAAGTCGTTTGCCACATATACCAAAAATTAGTAGTGAAGAAATGTGGAGTCTTCTTAAACCAGTCCTCTATTTTTAAATTATCTAATTTCTCTTCTGAAACTGTTAATAGTCTACCTAAAGCTATTTTATCTAAATTATTTAATCCAGTTTCATTAACATCTATTATATTTCCATTTTTATCTATTAATCGCGCTTGTTCTTTAATTGGATGAAAATTATTAAAATTCACTATTTCTTCAGTAACACTAATTTCCGGTTTTTCTAAAGAAGGAATGCTATCAAATAATTCAAAGAAATTTTCATATGTATCTTTATTTAACATTCTAATTCCACGACATATATATCCCTTTTCACTATTACCAGATCCATCATTACTTCCACCTAAAACTTTTCTTTCTTCAAAGATATGGATATTTTCTCCTTTTATATTACAATCTCTTATTAAATAAGCTGCTCCAGCTAAAGATGCTAAGCCTCCCCCTATAAAATAGATTTGTCTGTTTTCTTCTTCTATATCAAAATTTTTGCTTATTGTAATAGTTTTATCCTTTTTATCTTTTATTTTTTTTGCTGACATTGCTGCGATTGCTGCCGCTCCAGCTATTGCTCCTACAGCTAAAAATGGATTTATATTTTTTTTGCTTTTATTTCCCATTTAATACCTACTCCTTCTATATAATACTAAAAATTTATTATTACTATAATTTTAGGCCTATTTATCATTTAATCTTCAAAAAGTGTACAATACTATTTGTAGCACTGTACACTTAATTAAAATTAATTTAATTCTATGATAATTTATCTAAATACTTAACTGCACTTAATGCTGCAATATTTCCTTCTCCAGCAGCCTTAATATACTGATATGGAATACCAACACAATCACCTGCCGCAAAACAACCTTTTATATTAGTTTCCATAAGTCTTGTAACTTTAATATGATTATCTTCTAACTCTAATCCTGGCACTAGTTCCTCTGGAGATAGCGAATCCTTCAAAACAAATACAGCATCAGTTTCAATTTCTGTCTTTTCCAAAATTAACCTATTAACTTTTCTTTCTCCTATTATCCTTTTGGGATTTTGTTTTATTATGTTTATATTAGATTTTAAATTATACTCTCCATTGTACATAGGTATATAATTTACTTCTCTAGCTAACTCTATAACATAGTTTGCTTCTTGCTCTGCCTCTTTATTATATCCTATTATCGAAACAACTTTACCTTTATAAAGAGGAGCATCGCAGGTTGCACAATATCCAACACCTTTTCCTAGATAATCCTTTTCTCCAGAAATAGGTTTTGTATATTCTATACCTGTAGCTAATATTATAGTTTTTGCTTCATACACCTTTTCATTTGCCATTAAAACAAAATATCCATCCATTGAATAAATACTATTTATTCTTTCTTCTGTAATATTTATTCCCATTTCTTTTATATGATTTTCAAATTTTTCTTTTATCTCTGAACCTTTCATACCATAAAAACCTAGATAGTTATTTACTTTAGGTGCTTTCATAAGTTTATTTGTTAAATTTTTATATCCAAAAATAATAAAATCTTTATTTCTTATTTTTGCATTTAATGCTGCAGATAAACCAGCTGGTCCACTTCCTATTATAGCAATATCATACATTATAAAATTTCCTTTTATAAATGACTACTAATTTTAGCTTTTAAGCTATCTTTAGGCATAAAACCAACTAATGTATCAATAACTTTTCCATCTTTAAATATTAACAATGTTGGGATAGTTGAAATTTGATATTTATCTGCTAAATCTTCATTTTCATCTACATCTACTTTAACAAACTTCACTTGTTCCAAATCTTTTTCTACAAGTTCTAAAACTGGAGCTAACATTTTACAAGGACCACACCACTTAGCCCAAAAATCAACTAATGTAACCCCTTCATTCTCTATTACTATTTCATCAAATTCTTGTTGTGATATTTCTTTCATTATATTTCCTCCTGTTTATTTATTTATTTATTTATTTATTTATTTATTTATTTATTTTATAATTATTAAGCTTTTTATTAATTAACTCCTACTAAGTTTTTAAATTGTGAATCATATAACTTCTTATATATTCCATTTTTTTCTATCAATTTATTATGATTTCCTTTTTCCTCTATTCCTTTTTCTGTTAAAACAACAATTTCATCTGCATTTTTTATTGTTGATAACCTATGTGCTACAACTATTGTTGTTCTACCATTACAAAGTTCTTCTAAGGATTTTTGAATCATATATTCTGTTGTGTTATCTAAAGCTGATGTAGCTTCATCTAAAATTAATATTGGTGGGTTTTTTAAGAAAACTCTCGCTATAGATATTCTTTGTTTTTGTCCACCTGATAATTTTACTCCTCGTTCTCCTATATAGGTATTGTAACCATCCTTAAGCCCCATTATGAATTCATGTATATTAGCTCTTTTAGCAGCTTCTATAACTTCTTCATCACTAGCATTTTGATTACCATATAATATATTTTCTTTTATAGTTCCTGTAAATAGGAATATATCTTGTTGTACAATTCCTATATTTTCTCTTAAAGACTCTAAAGTTGTATCATAAATACTAATATCATCAATTAATATATTTCCCTTACTTGCATCATAAAATCTTGGTATTAAATTACAAAAAGTTGTTTTTCCTCCACCAGAAGGTCCAACTAAAGCAAGCATCTTACCTTTTTCTATTTCTAAATCTATTCCTTCTAATATATTATTATCTTCATAACTAAAATGAACTTTGTCAAATTTAATTTTTCCTTTTACCTTGTCTAATTTAATTTTTCCATCCTCTTCGACTTCTTCTTCTATAATTGCAATAAATCTTTTAAAACCTGTCATTCCATTTTGATATTGTTCCATAAAATTAACTAATTTTTTTATAGGTTGAGTAAATAACTTAATATATAATAAATATGCCAAAAAATCTCCAATATTTATTAATTCATAATAAGTAAAAAGTCCTCCTGCAATTAAAACTACATAATCTAATATATCAATTCCAAAGCCAACTCCTGCAAAGTATTCTGCCATAACCTTATATGACCTTGATCTTGCATCCTTAAATTTATTATTACCTCTTTCGAATTTTTCCATTTCATATTGTCCAGCAATAAATGCCTTAGTTACTCTAATTCCTGAAATTGAATTCTCTAAATTAGCATTAACCTCTGAAGTTTCCACTCTAGTTTCCATAAAAGCACTCATCATTTTATTCTTTTGCTTTAATGTATATAAAACTATAAAAGGTATAAAAGCAAATATTATTAAAGTTAATGTAATATTTATAGTTGATAAATATATAAATGATCCTACTAACATTATAATAGATATAAATAAATCTTCTGGTCCATGATGAGCTAGCTCTGATATATCCATAAGGTCATTTATCATTCTGCTCATTAAATCTCCTACTTTATTATTATCAAAATAATTATTGGGTAATTTTTGAAGATGAGCAAACATATCCTTTCTCATATCTCCTTGCATGTTTACCCCCATAACATGTCCATAATATTGCATAAAATATCCGCATAAAGCTTTAATTATGTATATTATTATAAGTGTTCCTGCAAATACTCCTACCATTCTCATATTCTTATTAGGAATACTATCATTAACTAAAGTTCTTGTCATCATAGGATAAACAAGATCACATGCTGCTACTATTAACGCTGCTAATAAGTCTAAAAAGAAAATCTTTTTATGTGGCTTATAGTAACTTATAAATTTTTTTATCATAAAATACTCTCCTTGTCTCTCGTATTATTTAACTTATCTATATATATCAACTATCAATCCTTGTATTTCATCAATTGATGCTGCAATATTTAAATTATCTGCCTCATTACTTAATAATGTTTGTGTTATTTCTTCAAGTTTTTGATCTATTGTATCTACTGTAACAAAATACTGTGTTTGCCAAAAGCTTATATCCTTTTTAGTATCATACATAAACTTTAAAATAGATTCTAAATATTCCCTTATCATCTTTTTGTATGCAATTACATCTCCATAGGTTTTAGTAACAACCAACATATTTCCTCTCTTGTTAATATCTTCTATCATTTTCTTTAGTTCTTCTTCTGACTTTCTTTCTTTAGCTTGGCTAAAACTTTGAGAAAAATCTTTTTTATTTGATAAAATCTTTCTTTCTTGTTTTATAGGTTCTTTTCTGTTAATTCTTCCTATCTCCATCCCCTTCACCTCTTCTATGTAATCTTATTTTATATTATACCACTAATTTTTGAAAAAAAATTTCAATTTTTTCCCACGTATTAATAATTATAAAATTATTTATGCTATACTTATAAGAATATATTATTTTTACAAATTTTGTATTTAGGAGGTATGTAAATGTGGTTCAATAAAAGTTCTGAAGAAATTATTAAAAGTCTATCTTCTAATGTAGTTAATGGACTATCTACTGAAGAAGCAAAAATACGACTTGAAAAAAACGGATTAAATAAACTTGTTTCAAAAAAGAAAAAATCTATTTTCCAATTATTCTTTTCTCAAATTAATGATGCTATGATCTATATTTTACTTGTAGCTGCCTTAGTTTCTGCAATTGTTAATGAAATTAGTGATGCAATTATAATTGTTATAGTGGTTATCATAAATGCAATTATAGGTGTCGTTCAAGAATCAAAAGCAGAAAAAGCCTTGGAGGCTTTGAAAAATATGTCCACTCCAAAAGCATTAGTTAAAAGAGATGGACAAATAATAGAAATAGATTCTGATAAAGTTGTTATAGGTGATATTGTAATTATTGATGCTGGTAGATATATTCCTGCAGATATAAGATTAATTGAAACTGCCAATTTAAAAATTGAAGAATCCGCCTTTACTGGTGAGTCTGTTCCTTCTGATAAAGATTCTAAAATTATATCAAGTGATAAAGAAGTTCCAATTGGAGACCAACATAATATGGCCTTCATGTCTACCTTAGCAACTTATGGAAGAGCAACTGGTATAGTAGTTTCCACAGGTATGGATACTGAAATTGGTAAAATTGCTAAAATGCTTGACCAAGAAGAAGATAATAGTACACCTCTTCAAAAGAAACTTGATAAACTTGGTAAAACTTTAGGTTTCTTAGCTATTGGTATTTGTTTAATTATGTTTGTTATTTCAATGTTCCAAGGAAGAGATTTTTTAGAAATGTTTATGACCTCTATTAGTTTAGCTGTTGCTGCTATTCCAGAAGGTTTACCTGCAATAGTTGCTATAGTTCTTGCTATTGGTGTTCAACGAATGATAAAAGAAAATGCAATTATTAGAAAATTGCCTTCTGTTGAAACCTTAGGTTCTGTTAATGTAATTTGTTCTGATAAGACAGGTACCTTAACTATTAATAAAATGACTGTTAAAAAATATTTTGTTAATGGCGAATCTAAGAATTTAGAAGATATCGATAAGACAAACCTTGAAAGTAATTTACTTATTGAAGGTATGATATTATGTAATGATGCAACTTCTAAAGATGGAATTCAAACAGGAGATCCAACTGAGGTTGCATTGATAGATGTAGGTAATAAAGTTAACATTTTAAAAGAGGATTTAAGTTCTCTTCATAAAAGAATTAATGAAATTCCCTTTGATTCTGATAGAAAATTAATGACTACCGTAAATAAATATGATGATAACTTTAAATCTTTTACTAAAGGTGCCATTGATAATATCTTAAAAATATCAAATAAAGTTTTAATTAACGGAGAAATCTTAGATTTCACAAAGGAAGATAAAGAAAAAGTCTTGAGAGCTTCTAATTCTATGTCTGATGATGCCTTAAGAGTTCTTGCCTTAGGTTATAAAGATTTAAGCGATACTAATTTTAAAATCGATGACCTTGAAAATAATTTAATATTTATAGGTTTTATGGGAATGATAGATCCGCCTCGTGAGGAAGTTAAAGGTTCTATTGAGATTAGTAAAAAAGCAGGAATTAGAACTATAATGATTACTGGAGATCATAAAAATACAGCTGTTGCTATCGCTAAAGAACTTGGTATTGCAGATAGTATTGATGAAGCTATGGCTGGTAGTGAAATAGATAGCTATAGCGATGAAGAGTTTACAAAAATTATTAATAATTATAAAGTTTTTGCAAGAGTATCTCCAGAGCATAAAGTAAAAATAGTAAAAGCCTTTAAATCTCATGGAAATATAGTTTCTATGACTGGAGATGGTGTTAACGACGCTCCTTCACTTAAAGCTGCTGATATTGGAGTTGCTATGGGTATAACAGGTACTGATGTAGCTAAAGGTGCTGCAGATATGGTATTAACTGATGATAACTTTACAACCATAATTAAAGCAGTTGAAGAAGGACGAAATATATTTAATAATATTAAAAAATCTATTATGTTCTTACTTAGCTGTAACTTAGGTGAGATTGTAGCTTTATTTGTAGCTATACTATTTAATTTAGAATCCCCACTACTTCCAATACATTTACTTTGGGTTAATTTGATTACTGATAGCTTCCCTGCCTTATCTTTAGGTGTGGATCCTGGTGATAAAGATATAATGGATTTACCTCCAAGAAACCCAAAAGAAAGCTTATTTGCTGGCAGGATGGGTAAAATGGTAATAATAAACGGTCTCTTAATAGGTGCAACTACATTATTTGCATTCCTATATAGTGAATCTTTATATCCAAAATCTTTATATCCTGAGGCTTTAAGACATGCTCAAACTATGGCTTTTGTGGTACTTAGCGTATCGCAACTATTCTATTCTCTTGGAATGAGAAGTGAAACTAAATCTATCTTCCAAGTTGGAATATTAAAAAATAAATGGCTTATAGGCTCTATAGTTCTTGGAATATTTATTCAATTTGCTATAATAACTATTCCATTTACAGCTAATATATTTAAAGTTTATCCCTTAACTATAAAGGATTGGATTTTAGTTATGTTAATTTCTTTAATTCCATTTTTAATTAACGAGATTATAAAAATCTTTTTTAGAATTAGCGACAATAAAAAAAATATTAACTAATATAAAATAAAAAATTAATATGAAAAAATCTTTAAGGAGTAGATTTAATTTTCTACTCCTTAAAATATATTACCTTCTCTTAATATTCCTTTATCCATTGAATATATTTTATCTGCTACAAGTTTAGCAAAAGTCATATCATGAGTTATTATAAGTACACTCATTCCCTCTTTAGATAAGCTTCTTATAAGCTTTGCAACCTCTTCTGTTAATCCTGGATCTAGAGCTGATGTTGGTTCATCAAAACACATAAGTTTTGGATTCAATGCTAAAGCTCTACCTATTGCAACTCTTTGTTTTTGACCTCCTGATAATTGATAAGGATACATTTCCTTTTTATCAATAATACCTAAAAACTCTAAAACCTCTTCACCTTTTTTTATAGATTCCTCTTTGCTTTTATTCAAAACCCTTATAGGTGCTTCTATAATATTTTCAATTACCTTCATATGAGGAAAAAGATTAAAATTTTGAAAAACTAGACCTATATCTTTTCTTATTTCATTGAATTCTTTTTTAGCTTTATAAATTCCATTTTCACAAAGATATTTATTATTAATTTTAATTGATCCATTATCACAAATTTCAAGTCCAGTAACACATCTTAATAATGTTGTTTTTCCTCCACCTGAAGGACCCACTATAACTACTATTTCTCCATTTTCTATTTTTAAATCTATTCCTTTTAAAACTTCATTTTCACCAAAGCTCTTTTTTAAGTTATTTATTTTAAGCATAGTTTTCCTCCTATTCATAGTAGCTAAATTTTTTCTCTATTATTTCAAGTAATTTGCTTATTATGCTATTAAATATAAGATATATTATAGCAACAACTACAAAAGGCATAATAGATGATAATCTATTAGCTGCTATCTTTGCAATTTTAAGTAATTCATCTAATCCTACTACATAAATTAAAGATGTATCTTTAACTAAAGTAATAATTTCATTAGCTACCGGTGGAAAAATCCTTTTAATTGCTTGTGGCATTATTATTCTAACAAAAGTATCTTTTTTACTTAATCCTAAAATATCAGCTGCCTCATATTGTCCTTTATCTATAGATAAAATACCAGCTCTAAATATTTCTCCAAAATATGCTCCATAATTTAAAACCATAGCTAGTATTGCTGCTGGAAACCTATCTATATTAATATTAGCAATATAAGGTAGTCCAAAGAAAATAAATAGTATTTGTAATAATAGAGGTGTACCTCTAAGTATGGTTACGTATATCCTAGAAATAGATTGTAAAATTTTTATTTTTGAAGTTCTAAATAAAGCTATTATCATTCCTAACGGAAGAGATAATACTAGTGTTATAAAAAATATTTTTATAGTAACCTTTAGTCCTTCCAAAAGTTGTGGAATAATTTCCATTATTTCCTTTATAATCTCCATTTTACACCTCTTTATTAAAATTAGTTTTATCTTTTTATAATAATATTTTAAAATACTAATAAATCTATTTATTAAATTTCTAATATCATTTTATTTGGCTATAATGTCGTCACCAAACCATTTTTTTGATATCTCCCCTGCTTTTCCTTCATTTACAACTTCATTAAAGGCTTTATTAAAAGCTTCAAGTAATTTAGTATCTCCTTTCTTCATTCCTACTGCATAAGCTTCTTTACCAAAATCTTCATCTAATACTTTATACT
>X276_Barnacle_Goose__coassemble_364_pt1 | contig 16794 bp, 17 predicted proteins | sample X276_Barnacle_Goose__metabat2_high_PE_012 | metagenome-assembled genome bin X276_Barnacle_Goose
ATTATAGATTTATTAATAAAATGATGTTTAAATAACTTAAAATTAAATGGAGAAAATTGTTTAAAAGTAAAATACATTAAAATTTTTTAGGTTTACAGTATTAAAGTATTGTTAAATACTTAGATTATGATGTAAAATTAAATTATAAGTATCTATAATATTATTAAAAGAATTTGAAATTATTAAATAAGAGAATAAACAAAGTATAAAAATTACTAGTAGATATTTTCTAAAGGAGGAATTATTTTGTTAGATTTCGAAGTAGATATGCAAGAACTAACCAATATTAAAGTAATTGGTTGTGGTGGCGGTGGTGGAAATGCCGTTAATAGAATGATAGCAGAAGGACTTAAAAACGTTGAGTTTATAGCAGTTAATACAGATAAACAAGCGTTAATGTTATCTCATGCTCATGTTAAGATTCAAATTGGAGAAAAATTAACAAAAGGGCTTGGTGCTGGAGCTAATCCTGAAATAGGTAAAAAAGCTGCAGAAGAGAGTAGAGAAGAGATATCAGAATCTATTAAAGGTGCTAATATGGTATTTATTACTGCTGGAATGGGTGGCGGTACAGGAACTGGTGCTGCACCAATAGTTGCAGAGATTGCAAAAGCTATGAACATATTAACTGTTGGGGTTGTTACTAAACCTTTCCCATTTGAAGGGAAAAGAAGAATGAGACATGCTGAAATGGGTATTGAGAACCTTATGAAAGCTGTTGATACATTAGTTATAATACCTAATGAAAGATTATTAAGTATGGCTGATAAGAAAACAACATTATTAGATTCATTTAAATTAGCTGATGATGTATTAAGACAAGGTGTGCAAGCTATATCTGACTTAATAACAATTCCAGGGGTAGTCAATGCAGACTTTGCAGATATTGAAACTGTTATGTTAAACAAAGGCTTAGCTCATATGGGAGTAGGTAAAGGGTCTGGAGATACTAAGGCACAAGATGCTGTTAAGCAAGCTATATCTTCACCATTATTAGAAACTTCAATAGATGGAGCAACTGGTGTAATAATTAACTTTACTGGTGGAGTAGATTTAGGAGCAATAGAAGTATATGAAGCTGCTGATATTGTAAGAGAAGCAGCTGATCCAGATGCTAATATTATCTTTGGTGCTGTAATTGATGAAAGTTTAACAGATGAAATTAGAATTACTGTTATTGCAACAGGATTTGAAGAGGATAATAAGAAAATTTTAAATAGTGAATCAAACTTTGATAGAAGAAGTGTAAAAGAAGAGCCTATTAAAAATGAAACTCAAAGCTTTGAACCTTCAAGAAAAGTAGATCCTCTTTTAGATTTAGAAACTGAAAGTGTTAACATACCAAGTTTTTTAAGATCAAGAAAATAATAAATTAAAGTAAAAGACTCTTTATTGTTAAGGGGTCTTTTTTTTGTTTTGAAAATTATAACAATAGATCTTGAGTGTAAGGTATTAATAAAAAAATATTATAGAATTTAATAAAATGTTGTTTTTTATTTTAATAATAACTTAACTGTAATTAAATGTAATAAATAAGGGATTAAAATATATTTTATAAAGAGTAAATATGACAAAATTTTAGAATGGAACAGTTTATAATTTAATAAAAAGGAGGGAGAAAATGATAGTTTACATAGATATAATTATAATTGAAAATTTTATAGTGAATTTATTCTTGTTAATTAATACCATGAAAGCTTTAAAATTTGATTATGATAAAAAAATATATTTATCTTCAGCAATTGGATCTTTTTATACAGTTACTTTATTTATGGAAAATAAAATGCTTACCTCTATTTTTATGAAGATATTTATTGTGGTAATTATGATACTAATTTGCCAAAGAAAAAGAAATATAAAAAATACATTAAAGGCAACTATTTTATTTTTCCTTATTTCTTTTATGCTATGTGGTTTTGGATTTAGTTTATATTTTATGGACAACCAATATGAATTTTTTAATAAATTTACAATGAAAGATTTTTCATTAAATAATTTAATAGTAGGTATTATGATTCTTAATATTATATTTATTAGAATAACAGAACTTTTAAAAGAAAGATTCTTTATAGATAATTTTATTTATGATCTAGAACTTATTCTTAATGATAGAGTAATTAGGCTAACAGGCTTCTTAGACACTGGCAATGCTTTAAGAGAACCAATTACTAACCTACCATGTATAATCGTTGAGAAGGAGTGTTTTGAGTGTTTTAATATAAAGGAAAAAGAAAAATTTTATATTAATTACAAAACTATAGGGAGTTATGGCGGTATAGAAGGATTTGTATTTGAAAAGGTAAGAATAAAAAAAGAAAAAGAAAGTTGGACTGAAATTAAGGCTATTATATGTAAAAGTGAAGTTAAGTTAAGTAAAGAAAATGAATTTAATGCATTATTATCAAGAGGGGTAATTTAGGTGAGAATATGATTAAGTTAAAGTTATTATTAAATCGTATATTAAAAAAATTCGGTCTTTTTAGAAAGGAATTATACTATGTAGGAGGTAGTGAAGCTCTTCCACCTCCTTTAAAAAAGGAAGAAGAAGAAGAGTTAATAGAAAAATTAACGAAAGGTGATGAAAGTATAAGAGATACTCTTATAGAGAGGAATTTAAGACTAGTTGTTTATATTGCAAGAAAATTCGAAAATACAGGGGTTTGTGTTGAAGATTTAATATCGGTAGGAACTATTGGTCTTATAAAAGCTGTTAATACATTTAATCCAGAAAAAAAGATAAAACTTGCAACGTATGCATCAAGATGTATAGAAAATGAAATACTAATGTACTTAAGAAGAAATAGTAAAATTAAAGCTGAAATTTCTTTTTATGAACCTCTTAATATAGATTGGGATGGAAATGAACTTCTTTTATCTGATATTTTAGGAACGGAAAACGATACTGTGTATAATTTAATTGAAGATGAAGTAGATAGAGAATTATTATTTCTTGCTTTAACCAATTTAAATGAGAGAGAGAAAGAAATAGTTAAATTAAGATTTGGATTAAATGGAACTAGAGAGAAAACTCAAAAAGAAGTTGCTGATATGCTTGGTATTAGCCAATCTTATATTTCAAGACTAGAAAAGAAAATTATAAATAGATTAAAGAAAGAAATCAATAAAATGATTTAGTTTGTCTTTAGTATAAAAGTAATCACTCTCGGAAATACTCTTTAATGCAGTATGTTATTACTTCCGAAGGAGTTGATAGACTTGATAATTAATAAAGTAGAAATATGTGGAGTAAATACATCTAAGTTACCTATATTAAAAGAAAAAGAAAAAAGAGAGCTTTTATTAATTATGAGAAATAAAAGCAAAGAAGAGAGGATAATAGCTAGAGATACATTTATAAATGGAAATCTAAGATTAGTTTTAAGTGTGATACAACGATTTAATAATAGAGGAGAAAATGTAGATGACCTATTTCAAGTTGGTTGTATAGGTCTTATGAAAGCAATAGATAATTTTGATTTAGGGCAAAATGTAAAATTTTCTACCTATGCTGTACCAATGATAATAGGAGAAATAAGAAGATATTTAAGGGACAATAATTCAATAAGAGTAAGTAGATCTTTAAGAGATATTGCTTACAAGGCACTACTAGTAAGGGATAGATTAGTAAAAGAAAATAATAAAGAGCCTACAGTATCTGAAATAGCAAAAGAACTTGATATTCCAAGAGAAGATGTAGTTTTTGCTTTAGATGCAATACAAGATACAGTATCACTATTTGAACCTATTTATCATGATGGTGGCGATGCGATTTATGTAATGGATCAAATTAGCGATTCTAAAAATAGTGATGATACGTGGCTAGAAAATATCTCTATAAAAGAAGCTATGAAAAAATTAAATGATAGAGAGAAGTTGATTTTAACTCTAAGATTTTTTAATGGTAGAACTCAGATGGAAGTTGCTGATGAAATTGGCATATCTCAAGCTCAGGTTTCAAGACTTGAGAAGACAGCTTTAAAACATATGAGAAAATATGTTTAAATAAAAGGAATAATATTTTTATGGGGGGATTTCATGGGTTTTTTTAATGATTTAAATGAAGAAAATATTGATACTAATGAAGAAGAGGTATTATTACATTCGTTAAATGCTTTAAGGACAATGGAAGTAATAGATATTAGAACAGGCACTAAGCTTGGCTATATAAAAGATTTGGTGATTGATATAGAAGATAGTAAAATTCTATCAATCCTTATACCTGGTACACAAAAAGGTTGGTTTAGTAAAGAAGATGATATTGAAATTCCATGGAATAAAGTTAAAAAGGCAGGAATGGAAGTTATAATTATTGATAGTTCTGAAATAGAGGGATTTAAATTATAAAATTGATGTAGAAATACTTTTAAAAATCTTGTATAATCAAATAGTATAAGATGATATGAAAGGCGTGAAGTATTTTGAAATGTCCCTTTTGTAACTATGAAGAAAGCAAGGTTGTTGATTCTAGATCAACTGAAGATAATACAACTATAAGAAGAAGACGAGAATGCTTAAATTGTAATAAAAGATATACTACTTATGAAAAAGTAGAGGATATTCCGATATTAGTTGTAAAAAGAGATTTAACAAGAGAAACTTTTAATAAAGAAAAAATAATTAATGGACTTATAATAGCTTGTCAAAAAAGACCTATATCAAGGAAACAAATTGAAGATATGGCAGATGATATAGAAAAGAATATTTCTAATAAAATGATAACAGAAGTTGAATCGAAAGTTATAGGAGAAATGATAATAGAAAGACTTAAAGATATTGATGAAATTTCTTATGTTAGATTTGCTTCGGTTTATAGACAGTTTAAGGATATTAATACATTTTTGGAAGAAATAAAGAATTTAGTTTCTAATAAATAAGAGCTAACTTAAAATAGTTTTCTATTTTAAGTTAGCTCTTATTCAGTTAAATATAAGTTAAAATAATGGGAAATAAATAGAAATTATAATTGATAAATGTTAAAATTAAATAAAACCCTAAAATGAGGTGATAGATATGAAAAAATTAACTGTAAGTGACTTTATAGTAAAAGGAGATTATTTAATTTATAATAAAGATAAAATAAATATAGTTTTTTCAACAGCGAAAAATAATAGAAGTTTTAATAGAAATACAGATGATGGAATAGAAAATTTGAATTCTATTAAAAGTGATTTTGATTTGGAAAAAGTTATTTATTTAAAACAAATTCATAGTGATATAGTTTATAAATATGAAAAAGAAGATAAAGAGTTTATTAATAAAGAAGGAGATGCATTAATAAGTAATATACAAAATACGGCTATTGGAGTATTTACTGCAGATTGTGTTCCAATAATTATTATAGATGATAATAATAATATGGCAGCTATTCATAGTGGTTGGAAGGGCACTTATAATTCTATTGTACTAAGAACTCTAGAGATGATGAAAAATGAATTCAATACTAATTTTAATAATGTGAAAGTGTTTATAGGTCCCCATATTAGACAATGTTGTTATGAAGTATCCTTAGAATTAAAAGAAAAATTTTTAGAAAAAACTAAAATTAATGAGGATATTCTTTTTGAAGAAAGAAATTTAAGTTTAGAAGAATGTATTTTAAAAGATATAAGAAGTTTTAATATAAAAGAAGATAATATATATACAATTAAGTTATGTACACATTGTGAAGAAAATATTAAATTGTTTTCATATAGAAAATCAATAGGAACGTATGGAAGATTATTTTCCTTTGTTTTTTGTAAATAGGAGGAAGAAATATGGCTAGAGAGAGAATACTTGTTGTAGATGATGAAGATCATATAGTGGAATTGATAAGATATAACTTAATTAATTCTGATTATGAAGTTTTAGTTGCTAATAATGGTATAAAAGCTATTGAAATTGCAAAAGAAGAAAATCCTAAGCTAATATTATTAGATCTTATGATTCCTGGAGCAGATGGTTATGATGTTTGTAAAGCTTTGAGACAGAATGAAAGTACAAAGGACATATCTATAATAATGTTAACAGCAAAAAGTGAAGAACTTGATAAAATTCTTGGTCTTGAACTTGGTGCTGATGATTATATAACTAAGCCATTCTCTATAAGAGAACTTTTAGCTAGAATAAAAGCTGTTCTTAGAAGGAGTTCAGCTCCTACTAATAATGAAGAATTCTTTAAAGCAAAGGGGCTAAATATAAATTTCAGCAGAAGAGAAATTTTAGTAGGTACAGAAAAAGTAGAATTAACATTAAAGGAATTTGAACTTTTAGAAATACTAGTTAAAAATAAAGGTAAGATTCTAACTAGAGAAACTCTTTTAGATAAAATTTGGGGATATGAATTTATAGGAGAGACTAGAACTGTAGATGTTCATATAAGATACTTAAGGAAGAAAATAGAAGAGGATGATAAAAATCCAAAGTTTATAGAAACTATAAGAGGGGTAGGTTATAGGTTTAATCCTAATAAATAAAAATGAAAAAGAAAATTTTAACCTCTTATCTAATAACAATTATATTTACTCTCCTAATAGTTACTAGTGCATTTGTGGTATTAATAAATTTAAAAGAGATAGATAGTTTAAAAGAAATATTAAATAGTTATAATAAGGTAATTATAGAAACAAATATTCAAGACTCAAAAACATTACAGAATTTTAAGATTAATGATAGAGTGATAAGATTTACATTCGTAGATTCAAAAGGAAATGTAATAATGGATACAGAAAATACCGATTTGGACAATCACCTAGATAGAGAAGAAATAGATTTAGCATTTAAAAATGGCGAAGGTAGTATTTTAAGATATAGTAAAACAGAAGAAAAAAATGTTATTTATTTTGCTAGTAAGATAAATGAAAATAAGGTAATAAGATCATCTATACCTTTAGATAGTATAAATGTATTTATAAGTAGTTATACTGGGTATTATATTTTACTTATAGTTTCTGTAATAATAATTTCTATAGGGGTATCTTTAAAGCTTATAAAAGCAATAATTTATCCAATAAAAGAATTAGAAAATGCCAGTAAAATAATATCAAAAGGGGATTATTCAAGAAGAGTAATTATATATACAAAAGATGAAATAGGATCTCTTGGTAGAAATTTTAATAATATGGCTGAACAGCTAGAATCTAAAATAAGAGATTCAATAGATAAAAAAAATAAATTGGAATCAATACTAGAAAGTATGGAAAGTGGAGTTATTGCATTAGATACTCATGAAAATGTAATTTTAATAAATCAATATGCAAAAGCATTATTTGAAATAAATGGGGATATAATAGGAGAAAATATTTTTAAATATATATTAGATTATGATTTTAGAACTTTTATAAGAGATGAATCAAGGGCGGAGTCTAAAGAAATAAAAATTCTTCATCCTTTTGATAAGGATTTAAGAATAAAAAGAGCTCCTATTATAAATGATAAAAATATTCCTATAGGAACTGTATTTACAATTCAAGATATTACAGATATAAAGAGACTTGAAAATATGAGAAGTCAATTTGTAGCTAATGTTACTCATGAATTGAAAACTCCTTTAACTTCAATAAAAGGATTTTCTGAAACTTTAAGGTATGTTGAAGATATAAAAACTAAAACGAAATTTTTAGATATAATAGATAAAGAAACAGATAGATTAACTAATTTAATAAATGATATTTTGATTTTATCTAACATTGAAAATAGTAATAAAATGAAAGAAGAGAGATTTAATCAAAGAGAAGTTATATCAGAAGTTATAAGTATTATTTATCCTCAAATGGAAAGTAAGAATATTACTATAGATGTAGAAAATAAAGGAAGTAAGGTTCTAGTTGGGGATAGGGATAAATTCTATCAAATGATTCTAAATCTTGTAGAAAATTCTATTAAGTACTCAGAAAATAATAAAAAAATTAAGATTTTAGTATATGATATTAAAGATTATTTATGTATTGAAATTGAAGATCAGGGGGTAGGGATACCAAAGGAAGATTTATCTAGAATATTTGAAAGATTTTATATGGTAGATAAATCTAGAGCTAAAAAGGGGACAGGACTTGGGCTTGCGATAGTTAAGCACATAGTCAAAATGTTCAATGGTGAGATATATGTTAAATCTGAACCTGGATGTGGGACTAAGTTTACAATAAAAATAAGAAAAAGACAAATATATTAAAATTATATAAATAATAAAAATGAGGTAAATTATAGTAGATATAAGTTACCTTATTTTTATTATATAGAAAACTACAAAAAAAATGAAATTTAAATATGAATTGTTCAGTTGTTAACAAATTTTTACATTGATATAACTTTTATTAACATAAAGCTAATACTCTGTTAACCTTCAAAGATTAATATAAATATGTAAGATAAATTAAAAAAATATTATTTATGGAGGAGAAATTATGAAAAGAAAAAATTTGAAAATAGTTTGTAGTATATTAATCTTGGGGATGGTTTCTAGTGTTTTTACAGGATGTAATTCAGAAAATGAAAAAAATACAGGAAGTTTTAAAATAGCAATCTCAGGTTCAACTTCAGTAGGACCGTTAATGGAAAAAATAGCAGAAGAGTATGAAGCCAAAAATAATGGAATAACAATTGAAATAAATCAGGTAGGTTCATCTGCTGGAATAAAAGATACAATAAATAAAGTTTCTGAAATTGGAATGGCTTCAAGAGAGTTAAAGAATGAAGAAGAAAATGAAGTTAAAGATACGGTAATAGCTTATGATGGAATTGCAATAATAACTAATATAAATAATCCTATTAAAAATATAACAATAGAACAAATTAAAGATATATATATAGGGAAGATAACTAACTGGAAAGATATTGATGGGGGGAAGGATTCTGAAATAGTAGTTGCCTCTAGAGAGGAGGGCTCTGGAACAAGAGATGCTTTTCAAGAAATAGTTGGATATACGTCAGAAGAATTAACTAAAGATTCGATGATAGCAAATGGTAATGGTGGATTAAAAGAACTTGTTGTTGGAAATAAAAATGCAATTGCTTTTGTATCCTTTGAATACTTAGATGAGTCAGTTAATGTTGTTAATGTTGAAGGAGTTGAAGCTAAAGCGGAATTGGTGAAAAGTGGAGATTATAAAATATCAAGACCATTTTTACTAGTTAATAGAGAAGATAGTTTAACAGAAAATGGACAAAAACTTATTGAATTTATATTAAGTGAAGAAGGGCAACAGATAGTTATAGATAATAAATTGATTCCAATTAAATAAGTCTTAATATTTATTCTGAAAATAAGAATAAATATTAAATATCTATTCTTATTTTCAGAATGTTAAATTTTTTTAACAAAATTATAACTTTTCTTAACTATAAACTAATATTTGTTTAACTTTTAGGGATTACTATATATGGTATAGAAATAATTATGAATTCCATACTTTAATTATAAAAATAAATAAAGGATTATTATATATAGAAATCTAACGGTTATGGAGGAAAAGTTTATGAAAAAAATAAGTTTGAAAATAACTTGTAGTATTTTGATATTAGGTGGGATTTTCAGCACTTTTGTAGGATGTTCAACTAAGAATACTGAAAATGGGGGAAATGGTAAAATATCTATTTCTGGATCAACTTCAGTAGGACCATTAATGGAAAAAATAGCAGAGTCTTATGAGAAGAAAAATGATGGTATAAATATTGAAATAAATCAAGTAGGTTCTTCTGCAGGAATAAAAGATGCTAAAAATAATGTTTCAGAAATTGGAATGTCTTCAAGAGAACTTAAAGAGGAAGAAAAAAAAGAAGTTAATGGAACTGTAATAGCATATGATGGAATTGCAATAATAACTAATAAAAATAATCCTATAAAAAATTTAACTTTAGAACAAATAAAAGGGATATACACAGGTAAAATAACTAATTGGAGCGAAATTGAAGGTGGAAATGATAATGAAATAATTGTAACTTCAAGAGAAGATGGTTCTGGGACAAGAGAAGCTTTTCAAGAACTAATTGGATTTACATCAGAGGAGTTAATAGAAAATGCAATGATTTCTAATGGTAATGGTGGACTAAAAGTAATGGTTGAAGGAAATGAAAATGCAATTGCTTTCGTATCTTTTGAGTATTTAGATGATTCAGTCAATATTGTTAATGTTGAAGGGGTAGAACCAAAAGCTGATTTAGTGAGAAGTGGTAAATATAAAATATCAAGACCGTTTTTAGTAGTAACTAGAGAAGATAATTTAACTGAAAATGGACAAAAACTTATTGATTATATATTAGATGATGAAGGTCAACAAATAGTAAGAGATAATAAACTAATTCCAGTTAAATAAATTAAATTACCATTATACATACAGTATTTTTTACTTTTATGGGAGATGATTAAATGTTAAAAGAAAATGAAAATAGTAGTAAATATTTAGCAGAAAAAATATCGAGAATAGTATTTTTAACAAGTGCTTTTATAGCTGTATTAAGTTTATTATTAATTTTAGGGTTTGTATTTTATAAAGGACTAACACCTTTTGTATCTAAAGGATATTCAATTAAAGAATTTATACTTGGAACTAAATGGATACCTAGTTCTGATAAATTTGGTGTTTTACCTATGATATTAGCATCTGTCTATGGAACATTAGGTTCTCTTATTTTAGGTGTGCCAGTTGGAATATTAACAGCAGTTTTTATTGCAGAAATTGCACCTAAAAGGGTTGGTAAAATAATATCCGGAGCTGTAGAACTTTTAGCAGGAATTCCATCTGTACTATTTGGTGTATTTGGATTAGCTGTAATAGTTCCGTGGATAATGAATACCTTTGATTTACCTAAGGGTCAAAGTGTTTTAGCTATTATAATAGTACTTTCAATAATGATGCTTCCAACTATTATAACTGTTTCAGAAAGCTCAATAAGAGCAGTACCAAAACATTATAAAGAAGCTTCATTAGGTCTTGGAGCATCCCATATAGAAACTACTTTTAAAATTGTATTACCAGCGGCTAAATCAGGGATTTTATCAGCTGTTGTTCTTGGAATAGGAAGAGCAATAGGAGAAACTATGGCAATAATATTAGTTGCAGGTAATTCACCAATAATTCCAAAGTCAATAATGGATTCTGTAAGACCAATGACAACCAATATAGCTCTAGAAATGGGATACGCTTATGGTACTCATCAAGAGATGCTATTTGCCACAGGTGTAATTTTATTTGTATTTATACTTATGCTTAATTTAATATTAAGTAAACTTTCTAGTAAGGAAGGTATTTAAAATGAGGAAATTTAAAGAAAATTTATTAAAATTAATAGTATATTTGTCAGCATTTATAACAGTAGGAATACTAGTTTTAATTTTAGGTTTTATATTTATAAAGGGATATAAAAGAATAAGTTTAGATTTCATATTTAGCAGTTATTCAGCTTCTGGAAATGGTGGGATACTGCCAATGATAGTCTCTACTTTATACACAGTTGTACTAGCAATTATAATAGCAACACCTATAGGAATATTAGCGGCTATTTACTTAACTGAATATGCAAAGCAAGGAAAATTAGTTAAGATTATAAGATTTGCTACTGAAAGCTTAGCTGGAATTCCGTCAATAGTATATGGATTATTTGGATCGATATTTTTTGTAGTTTATTTAAAATTAGGATATTCTTTATTAGCAGGGTCTCTAACAGTAGCAATTATAATATTACCCGTAATTATTAGTACTACAGAGGAAACATTAAAACAAGTTCCTCCATCCTATAAAGAAGCATCATTGGGTCTTGGAGCTACAAAATTTCAAACATTATATAAGGTTATACTACCAAGTGCTATATCAGGAATATTAGTTGGTGTTATATTATCTATTGGTCGTATAGTTGGAGAATCAGCTGCTATTTTATTAACAGCAGGAACAGTAGCAAAAATGCCAAATGGAATTATGTCTAGTGGTAGAACTTTAACAGTTCAAGCTTATTTAGTAACACAAGAATCAGGTAATATAGAAGAAGCTGCTGCAGTTGGAATAGTATTAATTTCAATAATATTTATAATAAATATTTTAGCAAAATTAATAACCAAAAAATTTAGCAAGGCAAATTATTAATTAATAAAGGCTAAGAGGTGTAGAAATGAATAAAGAAACAAACACTAAAATAAAAGTTAGAAATTTAAACCTATTTTATGGAGAAAATCAAGCTTTAAAAAATATAAATATAGATTTAGAGGCAAACAAGGTAACAGCGTTTATAGGACCTTCTGGGTGTGGAAAATCAACTTTCCTTAGAACTTTAAATAGGATGAATGATTTAATTGAAAATGTAAAAATAGAAGGAGAAATCCTAGTTGATGGCGAAGATATCTATAAGAGCAAAGATGTTATAGCTTTAAGAACAAAGGTTGGGATGGTATTCCAAAAACCAAATCCTTTCCCTATGTCTATATATGATAATATTGCATATGGACCAAGATTACATGGAATTAAAGATAAAAAAACTTTAGATGAAATAGTAGAAAAAAGTTTAAGAGGAGCAGCTCTTTGGGATGAAGTTCATGATAGATTAAAAAAGAGTGCATTAGGATTATCAGGTGGACAACAGCAAAGACTATGTATAGCAAGGACTATAGCTGTTTCTCCTGACGTTATATTAATGGATGAACCAACGTCAGCATTAGATCCAATTTCAACTAATAAAATGGAGGATTTAATGGAAGAACTTAAAAAGAAATATACAGTTATAATAGTTACTCATAATATGCAACAGGCAGGAAGAATTGCTGATAAAACGGCTTTCTTTTTAAATGGAGAAATAATAGAATATGGAGATACAGAAGATATATTCTACAAACCTAGAGACAAGAGAACTGAGGATTATATAACAGGAAGATTCGGCTAAAATTTTAATAAAAGGAGTTGTAAAAATGAGATATGTAATGAGAAATAAAATAAAATCACTAAATCTAGAGTTAATGGAAATGGCAACTCTAGTAGAAAAGCAAATATATGATAGCGTATTAGCTTTGAAAACTCAAGATTTAGAACTTGCAAATAAAATTATGAAAAATGATGATATAGTAGATAATTTTCAAAAAGAAATTGAGGATAAATGTATAAGGATAATAGCAACAGAATCTCCAGTTGCTAAGGACTTAAGAAATGTTTATACTACTTCTAAAATAGTAACAGACCTTGAAAGAATTGCGGACTATGCTGTAGATATATGTAAAATAGTATCAAGAGTTGAAGGTGTGAGTTTTTCTGAAGAAATTTCTCCAATTTGGGAAATGGTAGACATTGTGAGAAACATGATAAGAACAGCTATAGAAGCTTTTATAAATGGAGATATAGAAACTGCTTATAAAATTTGTGATATGGATGATAGAGTAGATGTAATTTATCAAGGCATGTTTGAGATAGTTTTAAAGAAAATGGTTAAAGATGAATCTATGATAAATCAAGGAACACAAATTTTATTTGCTTCAAAATATCTTGAAAGAGTTGGAGATCATGTGACTAATATTTGTGAGTGGATAATATTTTCCAAAAAAGGTAATTACGTGGATTTAAATGAATAATTTTTCAAACATCCCCTAGAAAGGGGATGTTTTATATTGACTTGATTTTATTATTAATGTAATATTACATAAAGATAAGATATTTATTTTAGGCTTATCATAGGGAAGGTTATAATTATAGTTGTGGAGTAACCTAAAATATATAAAAAGATGAAACCGTTAGGAGGAAATTTAATGGCTAAACCAATAGTTGCAATAGTTGGAAGACCAAATGTAGGTAAATCTACATTATTTAATAGATTAGCAGGACAAAGAATTTCAATAGTACAGGATACACCTGGAGTAACAAGAGATAGAGTATATGCAAGAGCAGAATGGCTTAATTATAACTTTACAATAATTGATACAGGTGGTATTGAACCTGAAAGAGAAGATATAATAGTTAAACAAATGAGAAGACAAGCAAATATAGCTATAGAAACTGCAGATGTAATTATATTTATAGTTGATGGTAAAGAGGGATTAACACCAGCAGATCATGAAGTAGCAAATATCCTAAGAAAAAGTAAAAAAGAAGTAGTTTTAGTAGTTAACAAAGTTGATTCACTAAAAGAAGAACAAAATGCTTGGGAATTTTATAACTTAGGAATAGGTGAGCCTATAACTATATCAGCATCACAAGGATTAGCAATAGGTGATATGTTAGATAGAGTTGTAGCTAATTTTGATAAGTATAATGACAATGAAGAAGATGATGAATACATAAGAATAGCTATGATGGGAAAACCAAACGTAGGAAAATCTTCATTAATAAATAAATTATTAGGTGAAGAGAGACTTATCGTATCAGATATTCCAGGTACAACTAGAGATTCAATCGATAGTACTTTAGAGACTGAAGATGGAAAGTTTATATTAGTTGATACTGCTGGAATAAGAAGAAAAAGTAAAGTTAAAGAGGAAATAGAAAGATATTCTGTTATTAGAACTTATACAGCAATAGAAAGAGCTGATGTTTGTATTTTAATTATAGATGCTACTGAAGGTATAACTGAACAAGATGAAAAAATAGTAGGTTATGCTCATGAAATGAATAAAGCTATCATGGTAGTAGTAAATAAATGGGATCTAGTTGAAAAAGATGATAAGACAATGCAAAAGTATAAAGAAGAATTAGAAGGTAATTTAAAATTCTTAAAATATGCTAAATACTTATTTATTTCAGCTAAAACAGGTCAAAGAACTCATAAGGTTCTTAAGGTTGCAAAAGAATGCTATGATAACTACTGTAAGAGAATTCCTACAGGAATATTAAATGAAGTTATAAATAAAGCAATTCTAATGAATGAACCACCAATTGTTAGATTCAAAAGAATGAAGATTTATTATGCAACTCAAGTTGCAAGTAAACCACCTAAATTTATTTTCTTTGTTAATGATGCAAATGCAACTCATTTCTCTTATATGAGATATTTAGAAAATCAATTAAGAGATAGTTTTGATTTTAGCGGAACAGGTATTCAAATAGAGTATAGAGAAAGGAAAGAATAGATTTGAGTAAAGTGGCTTTTTTAGGAGGGGGTAGCTTTGGAACTGCCCTAAGTATTCTACTTGCTAACAAAGGAATTGAAGTTAATATATACGATAGAGATAAAAATGTTGTGGATGATATTAATTTAAATAGAAAAAATGACAAGTATATAAAGGGTTTAAAAGTACCTGAAAAGGTCACTGCATTTAATGATTTGAATAAATCTATAGATAAAGTTGAATTTATAGTTTTAGCTGTGCCATCTCATGCAATTAGAACAACTGCAAAACAACTAAAATCTTTAATTAATAAAGATGTAATAATTATAAGCATTGCAAAAGGAATAGAAGAAAAAACAAACTTAAGATTATCTCAGGTAATTCAAGAGGAGTTACCAGAAAATCCTGTAGTTATACTATCTGGTCCTAGTCATGCAGAAGAAGTTTCTTTTAATATTCCAACTACAGTTGTAGTTTCATCTATAAATAAGGAAAGTGCTGAAAAAGTACAGGATTTATTTATAGATAAAAACTTTAGAGTTTATACAAATGATGATTTAGTTGGAGTTGAAATTGGTGGAGCTGTAAAAAATATTATTGCATTAGCTGCTGGAGTTTGTGATGGGATAGGTTTTGGAGATAATTCAAAAGCTGCTTTAATGACAAGAGGTATGGCAGAAATAGTTAGAGTTGGTATGAAGATGGGCGGTAAACCCGAAACATTTTTAGGGTTAACTGGTATGGGCGATTTAATAGTTACATGCACAAGTATTCATTCAAGGAATAGAAAAGCTGGATATTTAATTGGCAGAGGAATGTCAACAGAAAAAGCTACAGAAGAGGTAGGGATGGTTGTTGAAGGAATAAAAGCTTGTAGAGCATTTTATGAATTAAAAGAATCTCTAGAAGTTGAAATGCCAATAACGGATATTTTATATAAAATACTTTTTGAAGGTAAAGATCCTAAAGTGGCTTCTCTGGAATTAATGGGTAGAGAGAAAAAAGATGAAATATATTAATCTTAAAAGGTGCTTTCGCATTAGCGGTAGCTCCTTTTTTGTCTTTCAAAGTGACTTTATGAATACAATATTTATTTATAAATATAATAATTGATTGAAATAATTTAAGTTACTATATACAATAAATAGATATTTATATAATAAATAATTTTAAATTAATATATAATATTGATAGTGTAAAGTTTTGTATTAAAAAATAGATTTGATTGAAATTAAAAAATAAATTTAATTTTATTCTTAATATTTAAATGTTAGAGGCGGTGTAAATATGGAAAACTTACAAGAAAACATATTAAATGAAAAATTAGTTTATAGTGGTGATTTCTTAGAACTATATAATATTGACGTAAAATTACCAGATGGGAAAAAACATAGTAGAGATATAATTAAGCATCCAGGAGCAGCTGCTATTGTAGCTTTTTTAGATAAGGAAAATATAATTTTAGTAGAACAATTTAGATTACCTTTAAATAGAAATTTATTAGAAATACCTGCAGGGAAATTAGAAAATAAGGAAGATCCACGAGAATGTGCCTTAAGGGAGCTAGAAGAAGAGACGGGCTATAAAGCAAATTGTATAGAGTATATAGGTAAAATTGCAACAGCTCCAGGTTTTTGTGATGAAATAATTTATTTATATAAAGCAAAAGATTTAGTGAAAGGTAAAAAGAATGAGGATGAAGATGAATTTACTAATGTTAAAGTTTATAAATTAAATGAAGTTAAAGAAATGGTTAAAAGTGGTGAAATAATAGATGTGAAAACTGTAGCTATGTTTTCATA
>X276_Barnacle_Goose__coassemble_372_pt1 | contig 16450 bp, 22 predicted proteins | sample X276_Barnacle_Goose__metabat2_high_PE_012 | metagenome-assembled genome bin X276_Barnacle_Goose
CTTTTATATCATTATGAAGAAGATAAGAAAAATAAAAAGGTATATTTGTATGCTCTTAGAGGAAGTAAAATAGAAAGTCTAATTAGTTCTAAGGTTAAAATAACACCAATTATATTTTTGATTAAAGATATTATTATAAAAAACAGTAAGTGTAATAACTTTATAGGGATAGTTAATATAAATGAAAAATTTTATATAATTTTTGTGGAAGAAAAAAAATTAATAAAATACGAGGTAATAAATGATAGTAAAAAAATAGAGGAATTTTTAGGAAATAATGCTGATAAAAGAATATTTATAGATATTAATAATAAAAATTTTGAAATAGAACAATCGGAGAATAAAATTAATATTTTGGAGAGAATTAATGAGAAAATATATAAAAAATAAAAACTTTTCCCCTGATAATTTAAAAGATAAAAAAGAAAAAAGTATCTATAGAAAATATTTTATATTGATTATAACAATTCTTAATCTATTTTTAATACCACTTAATATGGAAATTATTTATGATAAAAATAATAAAGAAGAGATTATTCCAGTATATGAAGAGATAGAACAAGATATATATTATAATGAAATTAAAGAAATAATTGAAATACTTTATGAGGATTTTATAGAAGGAAGTATTACTAATAATAATGGCCAAATAGTAACAGATAACTTAGAGGTAATATATAAGCTTGAGGAAGAAGATAGAATTACAATAAAGTCTATAAGAAAAGAGGAAGACTTAGGTTATATTTTAGAGGTAGAATTATGATTAAAAAGATAATAATATTTTTTATAACAATTTTAGCCTTAGGGCAAGGTGTTTTTTATTATAGAAATATCAAAAATTTAAAAAATAATAATATTAATATAGAAGAATGTATATATGAAGAGAATAATGTTAAAAATATTAAAGACATTAACACAGATTTAAATATTTTTAAAAATAACAAAATTATCAGTTATAATAAAAGTGGGGATAAATGGGTTATAAATATAAATTTAAATGGAAACAAAGATGAAATTCATGAAAACCTATTAGAACTAATGGAAGATTACCATATTAATAGATATGATTTGGAGTATAAAGATAAAATATTTACATTAAAATTAGAGATTCAAGGGAAATAATTAGGTTAATTGGATATTAGGTTATATAAGTAATTGCATTTACTTTAAAATTTTGATAAAATATTTTTGTTATGTCATAAAAGTGTTTAATTATGCTAAATATTTAATGTAATACATTATGTTAAATATTTAATAAAGATTTTGGAGGTATATTTAATGATTTCAGCAGGCGATATAAGAAAAGGAACTACTTTCGAACATGAAGGACAAGTTTATACTGTTATAGACTTCTTACATGTTAAACCTGGTAAGGGAGCTGCATTTGTTAGAACTAAACTAAGAAATGTTATTTCTGGGGGAGTTACAGATATAACTTTTAACCCAACAACTAAATTACAAGAAGCAGTAATTGAAAGAAAAGAAATGCAATATCTTTATTCAGATGGAGAATTATATTACTTCATGGATCAAGAAACTTTTGAACAAATCCCTCTAAACTATGAAAAAGTTGAAGATGCAATTAAGTACTTAAAAGAAAATATGTTTGCAATTATTAAATTCTACAAAAATGAAGCTTTCTCAGTTGAAGCACCAAACTTTGTTGAATTATTAATTACTCAAACAGATCCAGGAGTAAAGGGAAATACAGCAACAAATGCTATGAAACCAGCTACTCTTGAAACAGGAGCAGTAGTTAACGTTCCTATGTTTGTTAACGAAGGATCCGTTATTAGAGTTGATACTAGAACTGGCGAATACATGGAAAGAGTATAATAAAAAAAGCTAAGTTTATCTTAGCTTTTTTAATATATAAAAATTTGTTATTTTTAATAATGAATTGATACTAAAGGAAGGGTATTTATGAAAGAAATAAAAGATAAGATTGATAAATTGATAGAAAAAGTTTCGAAAGTAGATAATTCTAATAAAGAGATTTTAGAAGATATTGTAGAAATATTAAAAGGAATTACTACAGCTGTTGAAATAACAAATTTAAAACAAGATTATTTAGAAGAAAATCTTAAATATATGGATGAAGATTTAAGTGATATTCAAGATGAACTTTTTGAGGAAGTAAGTATAGAAGATTTAATCGAAATGGATGATGAATTTGTTGAGATTGAATGCAGCAATTGTAATCAAACTCTTTTTGTAGAGAAAGAAACTGTGGAAAACAAAAAAAATATAAATTGTCCTTTCTGTCATCAAAATACTATATAGATTATAGATACCTATCAGTTAAAGCTGGTAGGTATTTTTATTTTATATTACAAAACCTATCAGCGAAAGTTGATAGGTTTTAATTAAATATTTTACATATTTAATTAATTGTATGAATATTATTTGATAGTAAGAAATAAGTTTAAATATAACAGTAGAAAAGGAAGTGATGAAATTTATGTATCTAGATGAAATTTTCAGAGTATTACCTATGAAAATAAATAACTTAGTTAGAGAGATGTTATTATACAAACCTCTTCAAGAAATACGAATAAAAATAAATAAGCCTCTAATAGTAAATGTTTCTGATAAAGAAATTTTATTAGACTATATAGTAACTCAAAATGATATGAAAGAGATATTAACTAGAATGTCTAACTATTCACTGTATGCTTATGAAGAAGAAATAAGACAGGGTTATATAACAATAAAAGGTGGTCATAGAATAGGAATTGCAGGAGAATGTATTTTATCTAAGGGAGAAGTAAGAACTATAAGAAATATTTCTTCTATTAATATTAGAATATGTAGAGAAGTTATAGGCTCTTCAGAAGGATTGATGAAATATATTTCTTCGAAAAATAGAGTATATAATACTTTGATTGTATCACCACCGAAATGTGGGAAAACAACAATATTAAGAGATATCACAAGGAATATTTCTTGTGGAGTAAAAAATATAGGGCTTGAAGGAAAAAAAGTTTCTGTAATTGATGAAAGAAGTGAGATTGCAGCTTGCTATAATGGTATTCCTCAATTAGATGTTGGAATAAGAACAGATGTATTAGATGGTTGTTTTAAAAAAGATGGGATGATTATGGCAATTAGAAGTTTATCACCAGAAGTTATAATTTGTGATGAAATTGGAACAGATGGAGATATAAAAGCTTTAAATATGGCTTTTAATTCAGGAGTAAATATTTTAGTTACTATTCATGGATATAGTATAGAGGATATATATAATAGAAAAGTTTTTAAGGAACTAATAGAAAACTCTATACTAGAAAGAATTGTGGTATTAAGTAATAGACATGGGGTAGGGACAATAGAAAAAATTTATTCTGTCAATGAGAAGGGGGATTTAAATTGCTTAAAGGATTGTCAATAATAATAATAATATTATGTTGTAGTTATTTAGGTTTCTATTATGGTGAGGTATTTAAAAAAAGAAATAAACAATTAGATGAAATATTAAAAGCTATATTATTTTTAAATAATGAAGTTATATATAATAATACCCCACTTCCTGAGGCTTTAAAATACGTTTCTTTAAGGGTAGATGAGCCTATAAAAAGCATTGTAGTAAAGGTTTCAGAAGAATTAATAATAGGAAATACAGCAAGTGTATTTGAGGCTTTTCAAAAAGAATATTTAAAAAATGAGACAGATTTCAAATTAAAAGAAGAAGATATTGATAATATAAAGAATTTTCTTAAAACTTTAGGGGAGTCAGGAGTTTATGGACAAGATAAAATATTTAACTTAGCAATTGAAAATTTGAAAATGAATTCTTTAGATGCTAAAGAGGAAGCTAAAAAAAACACTAAGATGTATAGAAGTTTAGGTTTTTGTATTGGTGCAATAATTGCAATATTTTTATTATAATTTCTAAAAATAAGGAGGGTAAAAGATGCTAGATGTAGGTATTATTTTTAAAATAGGTTCTATGGGAGTTTTACTTATAGTAATTGACAAAATATTAAAGGTTAGTGGTAAGGATGATATTGCAGTTATAACAAATATTGCTGGGATTGTAATTATATTAATAACTGTTATAGGCCTTATAACAGATTTATTTAATACTATAAAAACAATGTTTATGATGTAGGTGGTACTATGGATATTATAAAAATAATAGGCTTCTCATTTACAGCTTTATTTCTATATTTAATTTTTAAGGATAAAAGAAATGATTTAGCTACATTAATCTCTTTAGTTTCAGGAATTGTAATATTTTCACTTATATTAACTAAATTAACCGACATTATATATTTCATAAAGGATATAGCAAATAAAGCGAATATTGACATGGTGTATATAGGGATTGTAGTAAAAATTCTTGGAATATCTTATTTAGCAACTTTTTGTAGTGAGATTTGCAGGGATGCAGGAGCCTCAAGTATAGGAAGTAAGGTTGAATTTTCGGCGAAAATATTAATTTTATCTTTATCGATACCAATACTAATGGCAGTACTACAATCAATTTTACAAATATTGTAGGTGGTGTATGAATAAAAAAATTAAAAGTTTAATAATAATTATAATTATAGGTTTTATTAGTTTATTTATTAATATAGATAAACCAGAAGCTTTATCAAAAACAGATTTAAATAATAATTTTAGTATAGAAAATGAAGAAGTAGAAAATAAAGTAGAAGGTTTATATAACTATATAAACAACATGAAAACGGATGTAGAGATATTAAATGATCTAGAACCTGTTGAATATATAAAAGAATATATTAAATCAGGGCAAAGTTCGCTTTCTATAAGTCAAATAATAAAGGCCATTACATCTTTGATTTTTAAAGAAGTCAAAACAGCAATTTCTTTGTCCATAAGCATAATAGTAATTGCTATAATATGTTCTCTAATTAAAAATTTACAAGGTGCTTTTGCAAATGAAAGTATAAGTAATATAGCTTTCTTTGCTTGTTACTCCTTACTTATAATAATCTTATCGAGAAGTTTTATAATATCAATAAATATAGCTATTGATATTATAGAAAAACTATCAGAATTTATGGCAGCTATATTACCGGTTTTAGTAGTAATGTTAACTTCTATTGGAGGATTTGCACAAGCGGCTACAATGGATCCTATAATTCTTGGAGCTACTATATTAATACCAAGAATATATAAAAATATAATTATACCTCTAATAACTATTACTTTTGTATTACAGTTTGCAAATAGCGTATCTACGGAACATAAGATAAGTAATTTATGTAAAACAACAAAACAAATAACAATATGGCTACAAGGGATACTACTTACAGTATTTATAGGTATTTTAACTGTAAGAGGAATTACATCATCTACTATTGATGCTGTTACTTTAAAAACTGCGAAATTTGCAATAGATAATTTTATTCCTATTGTTGGAAAAGCTTTCTCAGATGCCATAGCTTCAGTTGCGGGATATTCTTTAATAATTAAAAATGCAATTAGTGCTGTAGGTCTAATTATAATTATAATTATGATGCTTTATCCAGTAATAAAAATATTATTAAACTCTATAGTATTTAAATTAACTGCTGCGTTAATAGAACCTATAAGTGATAAAAGGATAACAACAGCTATAGCTTCAGCTGGAGATTCTTTAATACTTATAATGTCTTGTGTATTATCTGTAAGTTTAATGTTCTTTGTTTTACTTGGAATAATGGCTTCCTCAGGAAAATATATAATAGGAGGTTAAAATACATGGAAAATATAAAATCTTATATTATAACTCTGGTTACTATGATAATGCTAATAACAGCTATAGAGTTAATCTCACCAGATAATTCAATGAAAAAATATATAAAATTCATTTTAGGATTAATATTAATTTCTGTAATGATATCTCCAATTATAAGTTTTTTTTCTGAAGATGCAGATTCTATGGCTTCAAAGATTGAAAAAGCATTAATATTAAGTGAAAGTGGAGAATTAGCAGACAATCAAAATAATAATGATAGTCATAAAAAAGTTTTTGTTAAAAATTTACAAGATAACTGTAATAAATTATTAAAAGAAAATTTCAAAGAAAATGAATTTATTACCAAAATAGATTGTGAATTAAATATGGAAGATATAGAGTACAGAATAGATAATATCCAAATAGGTGTTAAAGATAAGGATATAGGAACTGTAGAAAAAATAATTATTAAAACAAATGATGAAAGTAAGGTAGTAATGTCTGAAAAGAATACCGTAGAAAATGAAGAAGATATAATTAACTTTTTAGCAGAGAATTTTCAAATAGCAAAAGAAAAAATAGAAGTGTATAAGATAAATTAAAGGAGTGAAGAAATGGGGAAAAAGGATTATAAAAAAGAAATAACAAATATATTAAACGATAAAAAATTCCTTAATGTTGTATGTATAGCACTTATTTTAGCTTTTGTTCTATTAGCCATAAGTTTTGTTTCTAATAGCCGTAAAAAAACTAATGAAAGTGTTAGCGTAAATGGAACAGAAAATAATTTGGATGGGGGAGGTGAAATTAGTAAATTATTAAATGGTTATGAAGAAAAAGAGATGGAAGAGTTAAAAAACTTACTTGGAAAAATACAAGATGTAGGGCAAGTAGAAGTAAAGATTCACTTTAAAAGTGGAGAGGTAAAGGTTCCTGCAAGAGAAGACTCTACACAAGAAGCAGTTACAGAAGAAACGGATAATCAAGGAGGGAAAAGAATAAGTGATCAACAAACAGAGGGCACTAAGGTTGTAATGTCTGATAATGGGATTTCAACAGAGCCTTATATACTACAAGTAAACAAGCCTGAAATATCTGGAGTTGTAGTAGTAGCTACTGGTGCAACATCAAATAAAGTTAAATATGATATACAAGTAGCTGTGTCGAATTTATATGGAATATCAATAGATAAAGTTAATGTATATCCTATGAAAAGTTAGCATATAATTAAAATGTAAAATAGATGGGGGGAATTAAAAATGTCAAAAAAACAATTTGGAATTATTTTCACACTAATGGCTCTTATAGCTTTTGTAGGGGTTTTAGCATCAAAGCTAAACTCTACGGGGTTAAATGATCCTACAGACTTAGGTCAATTATTTACACAAGAAACAGGAGATGAAAGAGAAACTTTAGGAACACAGGATTTCTTTTATAACATAAGAAGTGAAAAAGAACAAAAAAATGCGGTAACAGTAGAACAACTAAATACAATAAAAAATGATGTTAATACATCTCAAGAAGAAAAAGACCTTGCAAATAACGAATTAATAGAAAAAACTATGGTAATGGACCAAGAAGGACAAATAGAAGTTAACGTGAAAAACAAAGGGTTTGAAGATGTATTATGTTCTATTGAAAATGATACAGTAAGAATTGTATTAACAGCTGATGAATTAACTGATGCAGATAGTTCAACTATTCAAGAAATTGCTGAAAATGTATCTGGAATAAGTGATGTAATCATTGAACCTAAAAAATAATTGATTGTAATATATTTTTGTGTTTGGTATAATAAACTTAAGAAAAAAAGAGTTTTTAATAAAACCCTTAGGAGGTATTTATATGGAAGATAAAAACTATGAAGAAAATCAAGGTATAGTTAAAATCTCAGATGAGGTTGTAAGTGTAATCGCTGGAATAGCAGCAGGAGAAATTAAAGGCGTTGAAGAATTACAACAAACTGGTAACAACATATCACAATTACTAAAAGGAAAGAAAAATGTTGCTAAGAATGTAAAGGTTACTCTTAATGAAGAAAATACCATTATAGACTTGAATTTAGCGGTTGAATATGGCGTAAAGATACCTGAAGTTGTAAATTCAGTACAAGAAAATGTTAAGAAAACAGTAGAGGCTATTACTGGATTAAAGGTAGAAGCTGTAAACATAAACGTTCAAAACATTTACTTGCCTAAAACTGAAAAAGAAGAAATTAAGGAAGATTAATATCACCCTCTGATTTTTCAGAGGGTGTTTTCCTTGTGCTTTAAATAAATTTATTGTAGTATATTTATTGATTAGAAAGATATAGAAGGTTAATAATATAGTTAACTTTAAACCTAGGAGGATAAAATGAATAGAAAAAGATCTAGAGAAATAGCAATGGAATTATTATTTGGAATGACTTTGAGCAAAAACACACTAGAGGAAACAATAGAAACCTTTATTGAAGATTATGAAATGAATCTTAATACAATTGACTTAGAATACATAAAAAATATATTAGAAAAGGTTAATAGTAACTTAGCTGAGTTAGATAAAAAAATTGAAGAATCTTTAAATAAATGGAAAATAGATAGAGTTTCAAAAGTTAACTTAACAATATTAAGATTAGCTTTAGCAGAAATTATTTATTGTGATGATGTACCTAGTGCAGTTGCAATTAATGAAGCTATAGAATTAACTAGAAAATATTCAGATGAAAAAAGTGTAGCATTTATAAATGGAGCATTAGATAAAGTGCTTAAAAATATGTAATGATATAAATAGGGGGTATTTTAATGAGTAAAGTTATAGATGGAAGAGAAATAGCAAAAGTTATAAAAGATGAAATAAAAGAATTTATAACTTTAAGAAAAGGTAATAAATTAAAGGTACCTAAAATAGCCTCTATATTAGTAGGAGAAGATGAAGGATCTATTTATTATATAAATAGCCAAGAAAAAATAGCTCTTTCTTTAGGGTGTGATTTTGAAAAAGTACTTTTAAAGGAAGAAGTTTCAGAAAAAGAGCTTATAGAAAAAATAAAAATACTAAATGAAGATAAAGAAGTTGATGGAATAATCCTTCAACTTCCTTTACCTAAAAAGTTTAATGAGAAAAAAATTGTTAATACAATAAATTCTAAAAAAGACATTGATTGTTTAACTTATATAAATCAAGGAAAACTTTTTGCTGGTGAAGAGGATATAATTCCTTGTACACCCAATTCTATAATTACATTACTAGAAAGATCAAGTGTAGAGTTAGAAGGAAAAAATGTTGTTATTATAGGAAGAAGTAATATAGTAGGAAAACCAATAGCACAACTATTATTAAAGAAAAATGCTACAGTTACAATATGTCACTCAAAAACTAAAAACCTTAAAAAAATCACAAAAGAAGGGGATATTATAGTTGTTGCTATAGGAAAACCTAAATTTTTAACAGAAGATTTTGTAAAGGAAGACTCAATTATTATTGATGTAGGAACTTCATCTTATGAAGGTAAAATAACAGGAGATGTAGATTTTGAAAATGTTAATGGTAAAGTAAAGATGATCACAAAGGTTCCTGGCGGAGTAGGAGCTCTTACAACAACTTTATTAATAAAAAATGCATGTGAGGCTTTAATAAGATATGAAGATTAAAACTTTGACAGTAACAGAGCTTAATAATTATATTAAGAAAACCTTAGATCATGATTTTATTTTAAATAATTTATTAGTAAAAGGTGAAATATCTAATTTAAAATACCATACGAGTGGACATATATATTTTTCTTTAAAAGATTTAAGTAGTAAAATAAATTGTGTTATGTTTAAGAGCAATACACTAGAATTAGATTTTAAAATAGAAGAAGGTATGGAAGTCATAGTAGGCGGAAGATGTTCCATATATCAAGGGACTGGTTCTCTTCAACTTTATGTAAATATAATTCAAAAAGAAGGTCTTGGTAAGCTTCATATAAAATTTGAAAAGCTTAAGGAAAAGCTTCTTAAAGAAGGATATTTTGATGAAAGTAATAAAATTGAAATACCAAAATTTCCAAAAAGAATAGGGGTTGTTACTTCGGAAACTGGAGCTGTAATAAGAGATATTATTAATGTAACTAAAAGGAGAAATTCTTTAGTAGATATTGTTTTATATCCAGCAACAGTTCAAGGAGAAGGAGCTTATAAAACAATAATTCAAGGGATAAATTACTTTAATTTAAATAAAAATGTAGATATTATTATAATAGGTAGAGGTGGCGGATCTATTGAAGAACTTTGGAATTTTAATGAAGAGGAATTAGCAAAAGCAATTTTCAATTCTAAACTTCCAATTATTTCAGCGGTTGGTCATGAGGTAGATTATACGATAGCAGATTTTGTAAGTGATATAAGGGCATCAACTCCTTCGCAGGCAGCAGAAATAGCTGTTCCTTTAGAATCTGAAATTAGAAATAAAATAGAAAACTATAAGAATAATTTAAATAAGAATATAGAAAATAGAATTATTTATGAAAAGGAAAATCTTTCAAGATACAAAAAAATATTATCTTTAAATAGTCCGGAGATAATAATATCAAATACTTATTTAAAAGTTGATAATATGCAAGATCGTTTGAATAATATTATTAACAATAGAATAAATAAAGAGAAGATGATAATAAAGTCATTTAGTGATATATTAGATGCACATAATCCTTTAAATGTACTAAAAAAAGGTTATACAATTATTACAGATAATGAAGATAAACCTATAACTAAAAAAGAAAACTTAGAAAAAACAGAAGATATAACAATAATTTTTAGTGATGGTAAAATTAAAGGGAAATTCATTTCCTTAAAATAAGGAGTGGAAATAAAATGGCAAAAAAAGAATCGTATAATGATATGATAAATAATTTAAATAACATTTTAGATAATATGGAGAATAGTGAACTTCCATTAGAAGAACTTATGAAGGAATATGAAAATGGAGTAAAGCTTATAAATAAGCTTTATAAAACTTTAAATAGCCTTGAAGGAAAATTAGTGGTAATAAAAGAAAATATGGAAGTGGAGCTAAAGGATGAATAAAATCAACGAATTTAAATCTAAAATAAATAATTATTTAAGTGTATATTTTAATAATAAAGGAAGCTATAATAAAATTATATATGAAGCTTCAAATTATAGTTTAAATATAGGAGGAAAAAGAATAAGACCTATTCTTTTTTTATTAACTTATAATCTCTATAAAGAGAACTGTGAAGATGCAATTGATATGGCAGCGGCAATAGAAATGATTCACACATATTCTTTAGTTCATGATGATTTACCATGTATGGATAATGATGATTTAAGAAGAGGTATGCCTACTAATCATAAAAAATTTGGAGAAAATATTGCAGTTTTAGCAGGGGATACACTTTTAAATGAAGCAGCCATGATACTTATGGATTTTTCTATAAAAAATGGTGAAAGAGCTTTAGTTGCCTCAAAAGAAATAATGAAATCATCAGGACCAGAAGGTATGATAGGCGGTCAAGTTGTAGATATAATAAATGAAGGCAAAAAAATAGAAAAAGATGAATTAATATATATGCATAGCAAGAAAACAGGAGAATTAATACGTTCATCCATAGTTGCAGGAGCAATCCTTGCTGATGCAAATAAGGAAGATTTAGAAAAATTAAATGAATTTGGAATAAAATTAGGCTTAGCCTTTCAAATAAAAGATGATATTCTTGATATTATAGGTGATGTAAATAAACTTGGAAAAAATACTGGTATGGATAAAAATTTAAAAAAATCTAATTTTATATCATTATTTGGATTAGAATATTGTCAAAAAGAATGTGAAAAGTTAACTAAGGAATGTATAAAATTGCTTGAAAGCCTTTCAGTGAATTCTAAAGATTTAAAAGAAATGACTCTATATTTATTAGATAGAGAGAATTGAAGAAAGAAAGGTTAAGATATGGGAAAATTTTTAGATGAAATAACTACCCCGGATGAGGTTAAAAAGCTTTCTACTGTTGAACTTGAAGTTTTAGCAGATGAAATTAGAGAATTTTTAATCAAAAGTGTATCTAAAACAGGAGGACATTTAGCTTCAAATTTAGGCGTAGTAGAGTTAACAATTAGTTTGTTTAAAACTTTTAATTTAGAACAAGATAAAATAGTTTGGGACGTAGGTCACCAAAGTTATATTCACAAAATACTTACAGGTAGAAAAGATAAATTTGATACTTTAAGACAATATAATGGGTTAAGTGGATTTCCTAAGAGAGCAGAAAGTAAATATGATACCTTTGATACAGGTCATAGTAGTACGTCTATATCTGCGGCATTAGGTATGGCAAGAGCTAGGGATATAAAAGGAGAAAATAGAGAAATTATAGCTGTTATAGGTGATGGAGCCTTAACAGGTGGAATGGCTCTAGAAGCTCTTAATGATGTAGGATTTAATAAAACAAAGCTTACTATTATTTTAAATGATAATGAAATGTCAATTGCAAAAAATGTAGGAGCCTTATCAAAACATTTAAGCAATTTAAGACTAGAACCTAGATATAATAAATTAAAATCCAATGTAAATGCAACTTTAAAAACTAATAAAACAGGAGAAAAAATTGCAGATTACATATCCAGGTTTAAAGATGGAGTTAAACAGTTTATTGTACCTTCAATGTACTTTGAAGATATGGGTATAAAATATATTGGCCCAATAGATGGGCATGATATAAATACTTTAACACATGTATTAGAAAAAACTAAGCAAATGAATGAACCTGTTATAATTCATGTAGTTACCAATAAAGGAAAAGGTTATGATTTAGCGGAAAAGAATCCAAATAAATATCATGGAGTAAGTCCTTTTGATTTAGAAAGTGGAGAAGCGTTTAGTAAAGGTGGAATTAATTATTCAAAGGCCTTTGGAGATGCTATGATTGAACTTGCAGAGAAAAACAAGGATTTAGTAGCTATAACAGCAGCTATGCCTGATGGAACAGGACTTAAAGAGTTTTCTAAAAGATTTCCTAAGAGATTCTTTGATGTGGGAATTGCAGAAGGTCATGGAACTACTCTTGCAGCGGGACTTTCTAGTGCTGGATTAAAACCTGTTTTTGCAGTATATTCAACTTTTATGCAAAGGGCTTTTGATCAGTTAATTCATGATATTTGTATTCAAAATATGCCTGTAGTATTTGCAATAGATAGAGCTGGATTAGTTGGTGAAGATGGAGAAACTCATCAAGGAATTTTTGATATATCTTATTTCTCGCAAGTACCAAATATGACAGTAGTTGCCCCTAAGCAATTAGAAGAATTAAAAGTAATACTTGAGTGGGCAATTGAATACAATGGACCTGTTGCTATTAGATATCCAAGAGGAAATGATAGCGATAAAGTTAATTTAACACCTTTAAAGGAAATAAATATTGGAAAATGGGAAAAAATATATGAAGGCAAAAATATAGCAATTTTAGCTTCAGGTAAGATGTTGCAAAATGCAATTATTGCAAGAGATATATTAAAACAACATAACATTAATCCAACAATAATAAATGCTAATTTTATAAAGCCTTTAGATAAGGATCTTATAAAGGAGTTAGTAGATAGAAATTATGATATTGTAACAATAGAAGATAATATTACAAATGGTGGTTTCGGAAGTTATGTTTTAATGGAACTTAATGAACTTGGATTTAAAAATAAATTTAAATCTCTTGGATTTAAAGATAAATTCATACCACATGGTAATGTTAAAATACTATACAAAGAAAACAAATTAGATCCAGAAGGAATAGCTGAATCAATTATAGGGCTTAAATAAAGGAGAAATATAATTTAGATGAAAAAAGAAAGATTAGATATATTATTAGTTGAAAAAGGAATAATTTCCTCAAGGGAAAGAGCTAAAACAAGTATAATGGCTGGAAAAGTTTTTGTTGATGGTTTTAGAGTAGATAAAGCTGGTGAAAAAGTAAATGTAGATGCTGATATAGTATTTAAAGGAGATCCAATACCTTATGTAAGTAGAGGTGGATTAAAGCTTGAAAAAGCTGTTAAAGAATTTGGTCTTAATTTAAATGATAAAGTTTGTATGGATATAGGTGCATCTACAGGTGGATTTACTGATTGTATGCTACAAAACAATGCTAAAAAAGTTTTTTCGATAGATGTAGGTTATGGACAGTTTGCTTGGAAATTAAGAACAGATCCTAGAGTTGTGTGCATGGAAAGAACTAATATAAGATATGTTAAACCAGAGGATTTAGGAGAAAAGGCAGATTTTGCATCTATAGATGTATCCTTTATATCTTTAAAAAAGATAATGCCAGCTACATTAAATTTACTTAAAGATGATGGGGAAGTAGTTGCACTTATAAAACCACAATTTGAAGCTGGAAGAGAAAAGGTTGGTAAAAAGGGTGTAGTAAGGGATATTGAAGTTCATAAAGAAGTGGTTTTAGGAATTGTAGAATCCTTATTAAAAGAAAATTTAAAAATAATTAAAATAGGATATTCTCCTATTAAAGGACCAGAAGGTAATATAGAGTATCTTGTTTACTTTACAAAGGATATTAATAGGAAAACAGACTTTGAAATTAATGATGTTGATACAATAGTTAATGAATCTCATAATCTTTTATAGATAAAAAATAAGACTTCAGGATTTTCTTGAAGTCTTATATATAATTTAAGATAGTAATTCTTATAAATGAAAAGGGGGTATATTTTTGAAAAGAATTGCCATAGCTAAAAATCCCTCAAAAGATAAAGATAATAAGATCGCTATAAATGTAGAAGAAAAGCTTAAAGAGTATTTTCAGGATATTGAAATAATAATATTAAATAGTTACGAAATTGTAGATTTTGAATTTGAAAATTCTTTAGATTTAATAATAGTTCTTGGAGGAGATGGAACTATTTTAAGTGTAGCAAGAGGAATAAATGGAAGAATAGATGTTCCGATTCTAGGTATAAATATAGGGAATTTAGGATTTATTTCTAGTATAGAAATATCAGAAATAGATAAAGCTTTTAAAAAGTTAAGCGAAGGAAAATATCAAATTCAAAAAAGAATGTTACTTAATTGTGAATTACCTTTAGAAAAGGAAAAACATGAAGCTTTAGCATTAAATGATATTGTTGTTACAAGAGGAACTTTATCAAGAATGATAAAATATAAGGTATATATAGATGGAAAAATGTATTATACCTTTAAAGGTGATGGATTAATAATAGCGACACCAACTGGCTCTACAGCCTATTCATTCTCAGCAGGGGGGCCGTTTATATATCCTGATATAGATGTTATTATATTAACCCCTATATGTTCACATACAAAAGGAATGCAACCAATAGTACTAAATAGTACAAGTGAAATTGAGATAAAGGCAGAAAATGGTGAGGAAGAATTATATATGACCTTCGATGGGCAAAGAGCAATAAAAATAGTTGATAAAACCTTAATTAGAATTAAAAAGGCTAATGAATGTGCAAATATAGTATTATTTGATGATTATGATTATTTTAAGGTGTTAAGGTCTAAAATACTAAATAACTGGAAAGAGTGTGAAGGTGATTAATTTGAAATCAAAAAGACATAATAAAATATTAGAAATAATAAATAAAATAGATATTGAAACACAAGAAGAACTTGCAGAAGAACTAAAAAAAGCTGATTTTGATGTTACTCAAGCTACTGTGTCAAGAGATATCAAAATACTGAAACTTATAAAAATGCAAAATGCTAGTGGAAAATATAAGTATGTTGCACCAACTAAAGAAACAAATGATATAAATACAAAACTAGCAAGTATTTTAACTAATGCTGCAGTTTCGGTAGAAAACGTAGATAAGTTTGTTGTTGTAAAAACCTTAACAGGTTCTGCTATGGCTGTAGCTGAGGCTATTGATACTTTATTTGACACAGAGGTTGCTGGTACTATTGCAGGAGATAATACAATTTTTATTTTAGTTAGAACTACAGATAAGGCAGAAGAGTTAGTTAATAAAGTAAGAAAAATGATTATATAAATAATAGGTGATGATATGTTATTACAATTAAATATTAAAAATTTTGCATTAATTCAAGAACTTTCAGTAGAGTTTGGAAAAGGATTTAATATCTTATCGGGAGAAACAGGAGCTGGTAAATCAATATTAATTGATACAATAGACTATGTTCTAGGTGGGAAGTTTTCTAAAGATTTAATTAGATATGGGGAAAATAAAACCTATGTTGAAGCTATATTTTCAGTAGAAAATAGAGAGGTTTATGAAATACTTAAAGAAATGGATATTGAAGAAGAAGATATAATAATTATATCTAGAGAAACTACAATGTCAGGAAAAAGTATAATAAAGATTAATGGAAAAGCTGTTGTTATATCTTACCTAAAAAGAATAAGAGAAAAGTTACTGGATATTCATGGTCAGCATCAAAATCAAACTTTACTAAATAGATCTTCTCATATTTATTATTTAGATGATTTTATAGGAGATAAGTTATATGTTCATTTAAATAAGTTTACAGAAATAAAAGAAGAATATAATAAAATTCTAGCTAAAATAAAAGAACTAAATGGAAATTCAGATAAAGAAAAACTTTTAGACTATGTAAAATTTCAAATTGAAGATATTGAAAAGGCTAATTTAAAAATAGGAGAAGAAGAAAATCTTATTGAGGAATTTAATATTCTGTCAAATGCAGAAAAAATTTCTATGGCTCTTGGAAAAAGTTATTCTATTTTAGATAATTCTAAAGAAGGAATTTCGGTAATAGAAGGCTTGTCTAAAG
>X276_Barnacle_Goose__coassemble_399_pt1 | contig 15411 bp, 12 predicted proteins | sample X276_Barnacle_Goose__metabat2_high_PE_012 | metagenome-assembled genome bin X276_Barnacle_Goose
AAGTAAAAGTGTGGAATTAAATAAATATTAATAAAAATAAGTATAGAGAAAAATAAGTATTGAAAAAAATAAGTATTGAAAAAAATGAATATTAAGAAAATGTGTTACAAGAAACTTTTTAAATTAGATAGGACTCCTAAATTGTTGATTATTAATTGAATAATATATAAGAAAATTGGAGGAATAAAGCTATGGTAAAAGAAAAGGTGTTGGATCTTGCTAATCATATTAGTAGGAAAAAAAGAGGCTCTAAAAATGGGATAACAGCAGAAGATCCTGAATATAAAATTTTAGAACCTGTTGTTACTGAAGAAATGGCAGAAGTTGTACTTTGTATGAGTATTCGTAAAAAGAATACTGCAGCAGAGCTTGCCCCTTTATGTGGTAAATCTGTAGAAAGAACAGAAAAGTTACTATGGGATTTAGCAGTTGCAGGAGTTTGTTTTGTAAATAAAATTAATGGTGTTGATACCTATTGGTATGATACTTGGGTTCCTGGAATTATGGAAATGATGGTTAACAATAAAGAAAACGTTTCAAAATATCCTCAGATTGCTGAAGCTTTTGAAGCCTATGGAAGAGTAAGAGGACCAAGGACTACAGGTGCTTTCCCTGTAGGAGTAGGTTTGATGCGTGTTATTCCTATAGAACAAGCTATTGATGGAGAAACAAGAAAAGCATCTTATGAAGAAGTTTCTAAATATCTAAATGAAAATAATATTTTTACAGTTGCTGATTGTTCTTGCCGTGTAGCAAGAAAAGTAATGGGTGAAGGTTGTGGACACTTATCTGAAGATATGTGTATTCAAATGGGACATGCCGCTGAATATTATATTAGAACTGGAAGAGGACGTCAGATTACTCGAGAGGAAGCTTTTGAAATAATTAAAAGAGCTGAAGAAAATGGTTTAATGCATCAGATACCAAATTTAGATGGTTCAGGTAAAACTCATGCAATTTGTAATTGTTGTGGTTGCTCTTGCCTAGCATTAAGAACTGCTAGTATGTTTAAAAATGTTGATATGGTTCGTTCAAACTATGTAGCTCATGTAGATAAGGAAAAATGTGTTGCTTGTGGAGAATGCGTTGTAAATTGTCCTGTTAATGCAGTAAAACTTGGTCAAAAACTATGTTCAATAAATCCACTTCCTATTAAAGAAATAGAAACACCTCGTGATACAGAATGGGATGCTAGTAAATGGAATCCGAATTATAGAATTAATAGAGAAGATGTTGTTGAAACTGGTACAAGTCCTTGTAAAACAGAATGTCCAGCTCATATTGCTATTCAAGGTTATATTAAACTGGCATCTCAAGGAAAATATAGAGAAGCTCTTGAACTAATCAAGCATGAAAATCCTTTCCCTGCAGTATGTGGAAGAATTTGCCCAAGAAAATGTGAATCTGCTTGTACTAGAGGGGATATTGATGAACCTATAGCTATAGATGAAATTAAAAAGTTTATAGCAGATCAGGATTTAAATGAAAATAATAGATATATACCTAAAATAAAACATGAATATGGTAAAAAAATTGCAGTTGTAGGTGCTGGACCATCTGGTCTTTCCTGTGCTTTCTTTTTAGCTATTGATGGTTATAAGGTTACAGTATTTGAAAAGCAAAAAGCTCTTGGAGGTATGCTAACACTTGGTATTCCATCTTTCAGATTAGAAAAAGATGTAGTTAATGCAGAAATTGAAGTGTTAAAAGAACTAGGGGTTGAGTTTAAAACTGGAGTTGAAGTTGGCAGAGATATAACTTTAAAGGATTTAAGAAGCCAAGGCTATGAAGCTTTTTATCTTGCAATTGGAGCTCAAGGAGGAAGAAAAATAGGCGTTGAAGGTGAAGACGCTGAAGGTGTAATTACAGGTGTTGATTTCTTACGCAGAGTTAATTTAGGTGAAGATGTAAAACTTAAAGGAAATGTAGTTGTAATAGGTGGAGGAAATGTTGCTATTGATGTTGCAAGAACTGCAAAAAGAGTAGGTGGAGAAAAAGTTGATATCTTCTGTCTTGAAAGCTTTAAAGAGATGCCTGCCCTTGAAGAAGAGATTGAAGAAACATTATCTGAAGGTATTGTTATAAACAATTCTTGGGGACCAAAGGCTATCATTAGAGAAAATGGACATGTTGTTGGCATAGAATTTAAAAAATGTATTTCTGTATTTGATAAAAATAAAAGATTTAATCCAACCTACGATGAAAAGGATACAAAAATCGTAAAAGCAGATAGTATATTACTTTCAATAGGTCAATCAATTGATTGGGGTAATTTAATAGAAGATAGCAAAATAGAGCTAAATCCTAATAATACAGTAAAGGCTGATCCTTTTACTTATCAAACAGGAGAACCTGATGTATTTGCTGGTGGAGATTCATATACTGGACCAAGATTTGCTATTGATGCAATTGCAGCAGGTAAAGAAGGTGCAATTTCAATTCATCGTTATGTTCAACAAGGACAAAGTTTAATAATTGGTCGTGATAGAAAAGATTATCATTCACTTGATAAAGGAAATATTGAGTTTGAAGGATACGATAGAATTCCAAGAGAAAAAGCATCTCATGCTAATTTAGAAAAATCCAAAGAAACTTTCAAGGATTTACGTTGTACCTTTACCGAAGAACAAATGAGGAAGGAAACTGAACGTTGCCTTGGTTGTGGAGCTGCAGTTGTAGAGGAATTTGCATGTGTAGGATGTGGAGCGTGTACTACTAAATGTAAGTTTGGCGCAATTTCTCTTGTTAGAAAATATGATGGGCAAGGTGTAGCCTTTGAAGATTTAAAACCAATAGTTCTTAAAACTATGATTAAACGTAAAGGTAAAATAGCTATGAAAAAGGCTAAGAATATTTTTAAGAAAAAATAAAATTATTAAATTATGAATCAAAGGGGAGAGTTTATATGCATGAAATAGGAGTTTTATTTGAAGTTGTTAATAGTGTAGAAAAATTTGCCGAAAAAAATAATGTCAAAAAAATTGAAGCTTTAGTTTTACAAATAGGAGAACTCTCTTCAATGATTCCTAAATATATGAAAAATCTTTATCCTATGGCAGTTGAAGGAACAATATTAAAAGATTCAGAATTGGAAATTGAAATATTACCTGCTAATGCTTTGTGTAAAGAATGCAAGAAAGTATTTAATATAATATCAAATAAAGGGATATGTCCAAATTGTACAAGTGAAAATTGTGAGCTATTAAGTGGAAAGGAGTTTTATATAAAAGAAATTGTTTGTTATTAAAGTAGCTAGGTATTAGGTAAAAAAAATTTAAAATGGGGGAATAATTATGTTTACATTCAATTATGAAGCAGGAGCGTCTGTAGCTTCTGTATGGCTTGTTTGGATTGCAGTATTTATAATTTTATTCGCATTAAATGAATTAGCAAGAAGGTTTAAAGTTTGGGGATTTATATCATTTGTTGTATTACCAATAGCACTTTCTATAGTATGGCTTACAGTATTAAAGGATACTACTTATACAGATTGGTTCCATTTAGCTAAGGTATATTCAGCTGTAGCAGGATGTATTGGCTTTTGGTGTATAAGACATTTACATGGAGTAAATAAAAAGACAGGAAAAGAGTGGAGATTAGCTGATAATAAACTTGCATTATGCTTTCCACCATTAATTCTTGGTATTAATATTTTAGAAGCTGTTGTACGAGATATACAAGTTGGACTTCAATATCCTGGAGGAGGAATGCTTGCAGATGGTTCTATGTATGTAGTAGGTGGTTCATGGAATTTTATGAATGCTGCTGCAGGAATTTTAAATATTATTACACTTACAGGATGGTTAGGTATTTGTATTCGTAAAAAAACTAAGAAAGATGGAAGTAGAGATATGCTATGGCCAGATATGTTATGGTTTTGGATTATAGCCTATGATTTATGGAACTTTGCTTACACCTATAACGCTTTACCTGGTCATGCATGGTATTGTGGTTTTGCATTATTGCTTGCCCCTACTGTATGTGCATTTACTATAGGAAAAGGTGCATGGCTTCAGCATAGAGCGCAGACTTTAGCATTTTGGTGTATGTTTGCACAAACATTCCCAGCATTTATTGATAAAGGTAAATTTGCTGTTTCATCCACATATAACGAAACAACTTTATTTATGATTAGTTTATTAGCACTTCTTTTCAATGTTGGAGTTGCTATATATATGATTTACAAAGTTAAAAAAACAAAACGTAATCCATATAAAGGTGAACTTTATATTGACCTAAAGAAATATAAGGAAGTTAAAATGTTAGCTGAATAAAAGTAAAAGATGATTAAAATAAATTAATAATCTAGAGCTTCCACTATGTATGCAAAAAAATAAAAGTAGTTAGTTTCAGGCTAACTACTTTTTTTCTTATAGGATATTAATTTTTTTAAGGCTATAAAAAGTAGAATTATTAAAGTAATAATTATTAATCGATAGCCAAGTCCAAGTTCTAATATGTCCTTTACAATTCCAGAGGATATGGAATATGCGCCTATAGTAATCAACTTAGATATTAATGCTATTGATATAAATTTCTTTGATTTAATAGGGCTTAGTCCTGCTCCAATACAGATAATTTCGTCAGGTAATATTGGAAAAATGAATAATAAAATAAGAATAAAGGTTTCATTTTTTGCAACTAAGTTGTTATATTTATCTAAGTTTTTATGATTTATTAAGTTTAGTTTTAATTTATTACTACCTAATCTAGATATAATAAACATTGTTATTATCCCTAATATAGTACCTAAAAAACCTAGTAAAGAACCTATGACTTTTCCAAAAGCAATATTACCAGCAGTTATTGTTATAGGTTCTGGTAATGGTAAGATTATTGGTTGTAAAAAACATATAATAAAATAAATTATTTTCCCCATAGACTCATAAGAATTAAGAGTACTTTCTACTCCGTTTTCTTTAATCAACTCATTGAACATTGTTATTCTAAATATACAAAACAATAGGAAGGCAAAGCCTACAATAAATAAGTTGATTTTGGTTATCTGTATTCTTTTTTCATAATTCTTTTTTATAAAAAAATATATCCATAATATATAAATTACAATAGCTAAAGTATTTATATACCATTTTGTAGTAGAGGTTAAAGTTTTTATTCCAATATTTACGATATATAAATTTGCTATTAAAACAATAATATTTACGATAATATCTATATGTTTTTTCCAAGTATAGTCATTCATAATCTATTACTCCTCCATAATAATAATTTTATATATATAAATAGATCTTTATTTAAGTATTTGCTAATAAAGAACATTATACTCTAAGAAGCTATGTTGTTAATATACTTTTAGTATATAAATTTACAAAAAATTTAATAAAGTTTGCTTTTAGATACACAATATGGTAAGATAACGTAGATAATGATTGTCCTGGTTATCTAGAATATAAAATGATGTATAAAGGCGGTGTTTATAATGAAGATGAAAACTGGAGTTGAACAGGCTGTGTATGCAATTCTTATCTTGAATATGCTTCCAGATAAGGCTGTATTACCAGGAGAAGCAATAAGTCAGAGATTGGGTGCTTCTTCAACGTATTTTCAAAAATTATTAAGAAAATTAGTCAATGCAGATTTGATTATTTCTGTTCCAGGCGTGAAGGGCGGATTCAAAATAAGTAAAAAACCTGAAGATATTAGGGTATATGATATATATATTGCTATCGAGGGACAGCAATCTCTTTACTCTTCAATGGGTGTGTTAAATGACATGCTTGAATTGGAATATAAAGATAAATGCTGTTTGCTAAAAGAATTAGTGGAAGAAGCAGAGACATCTTGGAAATCTGTCTTGAAACGTGAAACAATAGCATCCTTATATGAAAAAATTAAAGAAGATTTTGAGCCTAGAATCCAATCATTAGAAGAATGGATAAAAGAAAATATGGTTTTATAATAAAAAGCATAATATAGAGATGTCTATGGACAATCTCTGAAATTTTATACGTAATATAAAGAGGAGGAAATTTACACATGAAAAATACACAAGAAGTTAATGATTTTAAAGAAATTTTAAGGGGTCGTCGTTCAATTCGTAACTATGATAAATCTGTAAAAATAAGCAAAGAAGAGATGGCAGAAATTCTTGAGGAAGCAACACTTGCACCTTCTTCAGTTAATATGCAACCATGGCGTTTTGTTGTAATTGAAAGCGAAGAAGCGAAAGCAAAACTTGCACCACTTGCAAAGTTTAATCAACTTCAAGTTGAAACATCTTCAGCAATGATAGCTATATTTGGAGATCTTAACAACTTTGATTATTGTGATGAAATTTACGGTAAAGCAGTTGAACTTGGATATATGCCTTTAGATGTAAAAGAAAGACAAACTGCTTTCATTAAAGGATTTGCATCAACAATAGATCCACAAGTAAACAGAGAAACAGTATTAATAGATGGTGGTCTTGTAGCAATGCAATTAATGCTTGTAGCTCGTTCACATGGATATGATACATGCCCAATAGGTGGTTTTGAAAAAGATAAAATTGCAGAAGCATTTGATTTAGATAAAGATCGTTATGTACCAGTTATGCTTGTTTCAATTGGTAAAGCAGCTGATGCTGGATATAAATCTGTACGTCTTCCAATTAACGAAGTTGCATATTGGAAATAATATTGTTTAAATAGAGGATTTTTAATTTAAAGAATTTAAGTTTTTAAATTATATAGTATATAGAGCTAACAAAAAAGCTAATGATATTTTAAAGTATCATTAGCTTTTTTTATTTAAGAGACTATAATAAGGAATTCTATAGATAAGATGTTCCTTTAAGAAGAAACGCAGTGAATCCTAAACTTAGTATAAAATCTTATCTACCAAAAGAAGAGAGGTAGATACTATATTGATTAGAATGAACATATAATGGATTTTTTAAAATTATTCAAATAAAGACAATAAAAAATAAAAAAGGTAATAAATGATAAAAGATATAGTAAATATGATAAAATATAATGAAAATGTCAATTATGAATTTGCTGATAAATTAAGTAATATTATGAATTCAATAGGTGGGAAAATTATTTATATTATTTAACCTATTTTTAAAAGACATCGAATGAATCCAGCAAAAGAAGGAGTATTAAAATGGGAATTATGAATCAATTTACAATAAGAAAAAAATTATATTTAGCATTAGCAAGTGCATTAGTTTCGATTGTTGCTATTACGGGATATTCCCTAAATGCTATTAATAGGGTAGGAAACATAATAAATACAATTAATAATCATCCATTTATTGTATCAAATGCTGCTACAGATTCACAAAAGTTAGTGGTAGACATATTAAGAACCTATCAGGAAGTTTATATTGAAAATGATATTTCAAAAAGTAAAGTTTTTGAAAAGCAAATTGAAGGCTATGAAAAGGAGCTTGATAGTAATATAGAAAAGGTTCAAACCCTAATCATTGGTGATGAGGGAGAGAAGCTTGCAAGAGAAACTGTATTAAATATTGAAAAATGGAAAATTCATAATTCTGATTTAATAGACAAGATATTAAGTACAGAGGATAGAGATGCAGCTAGAAAATTTTTATATGAAAATGAACAACAATATGTTGATGAAATACAGATGCAATTAAGTGAAATTCTAAAATATGCAGAGAATAGGGCTGATAATTTTCTTATAGAAACAAGAAGTATTGAAGAAAAGGCAAAAACTACAACTATAATTATGAGTTCTTCTATATTTGTGATTTTATTTACATTTATATTTTTAATAATTAGAAATGTTTCAAAATCATTAAAAAGTTTAAAAAATACTATGGAAGAAAGTATCGAAAAAGACAAGTTTTTAAAAGTTAATCTAGAAGGAAAAGATGAAATTGTAGATGTTGCATGTCATTACAATAAATTGATTGAGAAATTAAAAGTTCAATTCGATAACAGGAATGGATTAAATGAATTATCAAATGCTATTTCTGGAGATTTGGATATGAAAAACTTTTTAAATAAGGCTATTTCCTTTATTTGTGATTACACTAATTCTGGAAACGGAGTGTTTTATTTATTTGATGAAGAGAAAGAGTCATTAGATTTAATGGCAACCTATGCTTTTACAGAAAGACAAAAGTTAATGAATCATTTAGAGCTAGGAGAAAGCTTAGTAGGACAAGTAGCCATTGAAAGAAAATCAATTTTATTAAAAAATATTAAAAAAGGTGAAGGTGAAATTAATTCAGGAATTATTAGCGAAACACCTATAAATATTATTGGAATGCCGTTGATTTATGAAGGTAAACTTTGTGGAGTAATAGAACTTTCATCCTTTGAACCTTTTGATGCAAATGATATTGAGTACTTAGATGCAGCAGCAGATATAGTTGCTGTTAGTATATATTCTTCTAAACAAAGGGATAAAATTTATAAGTTACTTGATGAAACACAGAAATCAAATCATTTACTAGAAATCAATCAACAAGAAATTGCTAAAAAAGCAGAAGAACTTGAACTTAATAATATTAAGTTAAATGAACTTTTTGAAAGAAGCAAGAAACAAGCAGAAACACTGCAAGAACAGCAAGAAGAACTTAGTCAAAATAATGAAGAACTTGAAGAACAAGCAAGAGCATTAAAAGAGTCAGAAAGTAAACTTCAGCTTCAACAAGAAGAGCTTAGAATATCTAATGAAGAACTGGAGACTTATACTGAGGAATTAAAAGAACAAAAACAAATATTAAGTGAAAAAAATAATGCACTTGCAACAACTCAAAAAGAAATGGTTAAGAAAGCCGAAGCTTTAGAGAAGGCTAATAAGTACAAATCAGAATTTTTGGCTAACATGTCTCATGAATTAAGAACCCCTCTTAATAGTATTTTGGTGTTATCACAACTTTTAGCTAGTAAGAAAGTTGAGGAAACTTTAACTGAAAAAGAGAGGGAGTTTGCAAGTACAATTCATTCTTCAGGTAAAGATTTATTAACATTAATTAATGGAGTTCTGGACTTATCAAAAGTGGAAGCTGGAAAACTTCAAGTTAATAAAGAAAAGGTATATTTAAGAGAAATCTTAGAAGAAAATAAAAATATGTTTGAATCCATGGCAGAGATTAAAAATCTTGATTTAAAGTGTTCAATAGATAAAGATATGCCAGGATATATTGAAACAGATTCATTACGTCTTAATCAAATTATAAAGAATTTACTTTCTAATTCAATTAAATTTACCCATAAAGGACAAATAAATCTTACTTTTAGAAAATTAAAAGAAAAAGAAATAGAAGATTTAATGGTTAAAGAAGATGACTACATAGCTATAGAAGTTAAAGATACGGGAATTGGAATACCAAAAGATAAAATGGAAGAAGTCTTTGAAGCCTTTAAGCAATCGGATGGAACAACTAGCAGACAATATGGAGGAACAGGTCTTGGACTTACAATTTCTCTTGAATTGGCCAAGCTATTAGGGGGATATATTCTTCATGAAAGTGAAGTGAATAAAGGTAGTAAGTTTATCCTTGTAATACCTAGGGAACCTATTAAAGAAAAGAGAGAATCTAATATAGTTAGTACTATTGAAAAAATAGATAATCATGATAATTCAAAAAATATGTTAAAAGATAATCCAAAAGATAATTTAAAGGATACTTCAAAGGATAATGAAATAAATAAGGAAATAGTTGAATCTAATGTTGATAAGGTATCTTCTAAAAATGAGAAAAGAGTATTAATAATTGAAGATGATCCAACCTTTGCTCAAATTCTATCTGATCTTGCAGAGGAAAAAGGATATGTGGTAACTAAAGTACTTACTGGAAAAGAAGGGATTATAAAAGCAAAAACTATAAATCCTATTGGAATTATTTTAGATATTGGACTACCAGATATAGATGGAATGATTTTGGCTAAAATGTTATCAGAAGATGAAAGCACAAAGAATATACCAATCCATGTAATATCAGGTTCAGAAGAAATAAGTGAAGGTGATGATTTTGAGGATAAGCCAAAAAGTATTATTGGATTTTTAAAGAAACCTGTAGATATAAAATCTATATATAAAACACTATCAAAAATTGAAAGTTTTGATTCAAAAGGTGCAAAGCAAATTTTAGTAGTAGGTACTTGTGGCGATGAAGATTTTAAAAAGTTTACTCAGCTAGGAAATGTTAATATTAAAAAGGTGCTAACTGGAAAAGAGGCTTTTGAGGAATTAGAAACACAAATATATGGATGCATAATTTTAGATATTAAACTTTCTGATACAAGTGGCATAGATTTTATGAAAAAGCTACAAGAAGAATTAGATATCTATACACCAATTATTATTTACACAGATGAACAAATAGAATCAGAAGAGGTAGATAATATTAATAAATATGCTGAAACAATTATACTAAAAAGTCAAAAATCAAAAGAGCGATTAATAGATGAAGTATCATTATTTTTACATGATGTTAATAAGAATTCCTTAAGTAAAAGACCAAGCAATAGCATTATAGAAAAGGATAAAAATTCTCTTTCTGGAATTCGAGTTTTATTAGCAGATGATGATAGCAGAAATGTTTTTGCTCTTAGGAATTTGTTAGAGCGAAGTGGAATTGATGTTGTAGTAGCAAAAGATGGATTTGAAGCAGTAAAAAAGTTTGATGAAAATGAAATAGATTTGGTGCTAATGGATATAATGATGCCTAAAATGGATGGTTATGAAGCCATAAAACAAATAAGAGAAAAGATTAAAGGCAAAAATACACCAATAATAGCATTAACAGCAAAGGCTATGAATGATGATAGAGATAAATGTATTAGTGCTGGTGCCAATGATTATTTGATGAAGCCAGTAGATGGAAATCAACTACTTTCAATGATTAAAGTGTGGTTATCATGATAGATGATTTTGAATTTAAATATGAAGATGAAGATATTGAAATAATCCTTTTTATTGAGGCAATGAAAATGAAGTATGGCTATAATTTTAGCAATTACTCTCGTGCTCATATAAAAAGACGAATTAGAAATCGACTTAGAAAAAGTGATATTGAAAATATTATGGAGCTAACACACAGGGTTATTAAGGATGAAACTTTTTTTAGAGAAGTCTTATCTGATTTTTCAATTAATGTAACAGAAATGTTTAGAGATCCAAGTTTCTTTAAATATCTAAGAGAAAATATTATTCCTGTATTGGAATCATATCCTTTAATTAAAATTTGGCATGCTGGATGTTCTTCAGGTGAAGAAGTGTACTCCATGGCAATTATGTTAAAAGAATGTGGATTATATGAAAGATGTCAGATTTATGCAACAGATTTTAACAGTAACATAATAAGTAAAGCTAAAGAAGGAATATACTCACTAGAATCAATAAAGGATTATACAAAAAACTATAACCTAGCAGGGGGAACTCATCCATTTTCTGATTATTATATAGCAAAGTATGATAATGCTATTATGAAAATGGATTTAAAGAAAAAGATTGTATTTGCTGAACATAATTTAGTTACGGATGGTTCTTTTGGAGAAATGAATTTAATAATTTGCAGAAATGTTTTAATATACTTCGATAGAACGCTACAAAATAGGGTAGATAAATTGTTTATGGACAGCTTAGGCAAAGGTGGATATCTTTGTCTTGGTTCAAAAGAAACTCTTGCCTATAGTAATGTAGTAGCAAACTTTGAAACAGTAAGTGAAGAATTCAAAGTATATCGTAAGAATATGAAAATGTAGTTAATATTTTAAGAAAAAAGTTTCATTTTAAGAGATTAAATGAAATAGTGAAGAGAAATGGAGAAAATTAATGACTGATAGAGTGAAAATATTAATAGTAGATGATCTGAAAGAAAACCATTTAGTAATGGAGAGTGTTTTATCAGATCCAGAGCTAGAGATAATAAAAGCAATGTCTGGAGAAGAGGCATTGTCTTTATGTATTGAATATGATTTTGCTGTTATATTCATGGATGTTCAAATGCCAGTTATGGATGGATTTGAGGTAGCGGAGATTTTAAGAAGTATTGAAAAAACTAAAAATATCCCTATTATCTTTGTAACTGCAATAAATAAGGAACAAAAATCAATTTTTAAGGGATATGAAGTTGGAGCAGTAGATTATCTTCCAAAACCTATAGATCCCATTATTCTAAGAAGTAAAGCTAGGATTTTTAAAGAAATGTATCTGCAACGAAAAACTATAGAAAAGCAAGTTATCGAGCTAGAAGAAAGATTAAATGAGTTAATAAGAGTTCAAAAGCAAAATGACAGATTAGAAAACTTAAGCTTGAAAGATGGATTAACAAACGTTTATAATCGTCGTGGTCTTGATAAGTTTTTGGAAATCCATTGGAGTAATTGTTTAAAATATGGATTACCTTATTCAATTATGATGATTGATATTGATGAGTTCAAAAATTATAACGATAACTATGGACATCTTCAAGGGGATGAAGTTATTAAATTAGTAACAAAAGCTATGGAAAATTCTTTATTTAGATCTGAAGATTTTATTGGACGGTATGGAGGGGAAGAGTTTTTAATAGTTATGCCTAATGTTGATATTCAAGATGCTGAACTTCTTGCAAAAAAGATAATAGATGAAATATGGGACTTAAATATTAAACATGAATTTTCTAGTGGAAGAGGACGAGTAACTGTGAGTATAGGAGTTGCAACATTAACTCCAACAATAGAAACAAAGCCTCAAAAACTTATTGATTTAGCTGATAATAAAATGTACGATGCAAAGCATAATGGTAGAAATGGGTTTGTTAGTTCTATAAATGGATAATTAATTAAATATTTGAGAAAATTATAAAGTAACCATCACGTATAGAATTTAACCTTCTTAAAAAGGACTATTCCATAACTAAAGTTGTGAAATAATCCTTTTATTTTTTTAAATTAGCTACAACGACACAATGTATTTTAATATATTAAACAATAATATTTATATTGATTCAATTTATCTGATACCTACAAGTACAGAATGTATTTACTATATTAAACCTATTAACCTTACTGTACTTGTAACTATAAAGCATATAACAATTCCTGTAATGGTTGGTATAAGAAAAGAAAGAAGGGTCCACTTTAAGCTTTGGGTTTCTTTTTTTATAGTTAAGCAAGTTGTAGCACAAGGCCAATGCATTAATGAGAAAAGCATAACGCATATAGCAGTTAAGGATGTCCATCCATTTGAAACAAGAAGAGTTCTTAATTGATCTAAGCTATCTAGTTCTAACATACTTCCTGTAGACATATAGCTCATAATAATTATTGGAAAAACTATTTCGTTTGCAGGGAAACCTAATATAAATGCCATTAAAATATAACCGTCTAATCCAATAAGATGTGCAAAAGGATTTAAGAAATTAGCACAATGAGTTAAAATACTTAAATCACCTATAATAATATTAGCCATTAACCATATAACAAGACCAGCTGGTGCGGCTACTACAACAGCACGACCAAGGACAAAAAGAGTTCTATCAAATATAGATCTTACAATAATTTTACCTACTTGTGGTTTTCTATAAGGTGGTAGCTCTAAAGTAAAGTTTGATGGAATGCCCTTTAATATTGTATTTGATAAAATTTTAGAGATTAAAAGAGTCATAACAACTCCGAGTATAATAACTCCAGTTAGAATTAGTGTAGATACTACAGATTTGAAAGGTCCAATAATAGTACCTGCAAAGAACATAGTTATAATAGCTATAAGAGTTGGAAATCTTCCGTTGCAAGGGACAAAGTTGTTAGTTATAATTGCAATAAGTCTCTCTCTTGGAGAATCTATTATTCTGCAACCAATTATACCAGCGGCATTACATCCAAAACCCATACACATTGTTAATGCCTGTTTTCCACAAGCACATGCTTTTTTAAAATAATTATCCAGGTTAAAGGCTATTCTAGGTAGATAACCTAAGTCTTCTAGCAACGTGAAAAGTGGGAAAAATATAGCCATTGGTGGTAACATAACTGATATTACCCAAGCAAGAGTTCTATATATACCAAGAATTAATACACCATGGACCCAAGATGGAGTACCTAAAAAGGTGAAAAATTCTGTGAGTCTATCTTGAATCCAAAACAATCCATCGGCAAGCATTTTAGAAGGAATGTTAGCTCCAGTAATGGTAATCCAGAAAACTAAACTTAAAAGAAGAATCATAATAGGAATACCAAATTTTTTAGAAGTAAGGTATTTATCTATTTTTCTATCAAACTTATTATAGTTTTCATTTTTAAAGGAAACAACATTACTACTAATTTTTTCAGATATCTTTACTAGATGTGATACAATCTTATCTCTTAGTACATCAGAATCAATTCCTTGTTTATTTAGAAAAGTTTTTATTTCGTGAACTTCCTTCATAAGTTCATCCTGTTCTGTTAGGTCAAAATCTAAATACTTATTAATAGATGATAGTAGGCTTTCATTTCCATCTATAAGTTTTAGTGATACCCACCTAGAATTTAATTTGTTTTCGAGCAATGATTTAACTTTGTGATCAATTTGAGTAATGGCATTTTCTATAATTTCTTCATAAACAATATCTAAAGGAGAGGTAATAATTTTATTGAATGCTACATCAGAAACTGTATCCATCAAATCATCCAATCCTTTTCCTTTTACAGCACTTGTTCCTACTACAGGAACACCAAGTTCTTTTGATAGTTTATCTAAATTTATAGATATTCCTTTTCTTTTTGCTTCATCCAATAAATTAACACATACCACTACCTTTGGGGTAATTTCTAATGTCTGCAATACAAGATTTAAATTCCTTTCTAAACAGGTAGCATCTACTACAATTACTGTTGTATCTGGATTACCAAAACAAATAAAATCTCTAGCAACTTCTTCTTCAACTGAATTTGACATCAGTGAGTAAGTTCCTGGTATATCTACTAAAATAAAATTAGTGTTTTTATGAAGATAATTTCCGTGGGCATTTGCTACAGTTTTACCAGGCCAGTTGCCTGTATGTTGGTTTAAACCTGTTAAATTATTAAAAACAGTGCTTTTCCCAACATTGGGATTGCCGCCTAAGGCTATAATTTTATCATTTGGTGTTATTTTTTCTATCTTAAGTTCTTTTTCTATAACGCCTGATCCAGTTGATTTATTAGTTAAACCCATTAACCTTTCCTCCTAAAAATAAATTATAAATATATTTAAAGCATTTCTACTAAAATCATAGAAGCTACTTCACTGCGAAGAGCAATTACTGCACCACGAATAAGATAAGCAATGGGATCACCGGATGGACTTTTTTGTAGAGATTCAATTACCGTATCATCAATTAATCCCAAATCTAATAATCTTCTTCTTAAAATACCATCAGAATTAAGTTTTTTTACTTTGCATTTTTGGCCCAATGGTAATGAACTTAGTGGAATATAACAATTATTCATTTAAAACAACCTCACTTTATAAATTAATTAGTTT
>X276_Barnacle_Goose__coassemble_412_pt1 | contig 15027 bp, 13 predicted proteins | sample X276_Barnacle_Goose__metabat2_high_PE_012 | metagenome-assembled genome bin X276_Barnacle_Goose
GTATTTTGGAGTGAAAATAGAAGATATATTTGAGGAGGAAGAAAAATGAAAAATATAAAAAGAAAAATATTATGCTTTTTAGCAATTTCATTAGTAGGATTAACTCTAATGATAACCAATTCTATTGATGAAATGAATTCTATGGCATTTGGATTAGGAAGTGCTCTTTTAGTTATAGGATTAATAAAAGGAATACAATTATATAAAGTAAGTAAAGACAAAGAAAAACTTAAGCAATACGAAATGATTCAAAATGAAGAAAGGTTAAAATTTATATCCAATAAAAGTTCAAGTTTAACTTGGTATATTACTTTATTTGTACAGTATATAGCTATGATAGTTTTAACTATAATGAAACAATATAATTATGCTTCGTTAATAAGCTATATAACTAGTATTCAAGTTTTAATATACCTATGTTCATATTATGTTTTTAATAAAAGGTATTAAATATAGACCAATGCACATATCATTATAATTATTATCATATTATTTAATAATAAGATATAATTATTCTACTGCAATAGGAGAGATATAAAATGATATGTATTGATGATTTAAGTCCAGAAGATTTATTAGTTTTAACTAATGCTATTGCTATAACCTTGATTAAAGATAAAAATCCCGATCAAATAAATGTTCTTGGAAACTTTATTGTAGGAGTGGGATGTTTACTACTAACTGTTGCAGCACAACAACAATTATTAGAATCCATAAAGCAAGCTTCAACAAACCAAGATACAAATAAAACTAAGAAGTGAATATATGATTTTTTATTATATAACTATAGAGAATAGATTTATAATACTTTGGGTTGAGTTCTTTGGATATAGGAAGAATGGCTATTTCCATTGAGTATAAAATATTTAAGTAATTAATATTTAAGTGAAAGTAAGGTTATTTATAAATAATATAAAATGAAGAGGTTGTATTAGGTGAATTTGCGAAAATTAATCTGATATAACCTTAATTTTTTATTAAAAAGAAATAATGGTTTTAATATAGTGTTAAAATGAAATTAAAAGTAAATAGATAGGAGTAAAGGAAATGAAAGTTAAAAATATGGGGTCAGACCCCGTGGCAGAAAATGTAAATGAACTGTGGGATATATACGACATAGATAGAAAAGTAACTGGGAGATTTCACCGAAGAGGTGATGAACTAAAACCAGGAGAATATAGATTAGTAGTTCACGTTTGTATCTTTAATAATAATAATCAATTATTAATTCAAAAAAGACAATCTAACAAAAGGATGTTTCCTGGAATGTGGGATTTATCAGCAGGAGGATCAGCTTTAGTTGGAGAAAATAGTAGATTAGCTATTATGAGAGAATCTAAAGAAGAATTAGGTATAGATATTGATTTAAATAATAAAATGCCTAGATTTACTATAAACTTTGATGATGGTTTTGATGATTATTTTATGATAAATAAAGATATTAATATTGAAGATATAACTATTCAAGAAGAAGAATTAAGTGAAGTGAAATGGGTTTCTAAGGAGGATCTTATAAAAATGAGAAATGAAGGTTTAATGATACCTTACTTTTTCTTAGATCAGATTTTTGAACTTAAGGATACTATGGGATTTGGCATATAGACAAAGAAAATAAATAATAATATAGGTCAATATTTGACAAATATTTAGTTTCATGATATTATTCAAAATGTTTTTAAAAAAATTAATATTTAAAAACCCGTTAGGGAGTGGACTTTTTAGAGTTAAATCGACTTTTCGCCACACAATTTTCATTAGGATAATTGTGTGGCTTTTTTGTTGGAAAAAATAAGGAGGGTACATAAGATGAATCAAACTTTTATGAAAGAAAAACCAGTTTTAGGTCTAGTACTGGCAATGTCAATACCAAATGTATTATCAATGCTTGTAAATTCTATGTATAACATTGTAGACAGTTTTTTTGTAGCTCAAATTAATGAGAATGCAATGACTGCACTTTCTTTGGTATTTCCAATACAAAACTTGATTACTGCAATTGCAGTTGGTTTTGGTGTAGGAATAAATGCAATTATAGCTTTTTATTTAGGAGCAAAAAATGATTGTAATGCTAATACTTCGGCATCTCAAGGTATTCTTTTGAGCGTTATTCATGGAATTATTTTAACTGCTGTATCTACAATGATTATGCCAGGATTTCTTCGTTTATTTACATCTAATGAAGAAGTTATTGCCATGGGACTTAAATATTGCTATGTAGCATTTGCTTTTTCAGTTTCAGTTAATGTGGGAATTGCACTAGAAAAAATATTTCAGTCTGTAGGAAGAATGAAAACAACTATGTTTGTATTGATTGCGGGATGTCTTACAAATATTATTCTAGATCCTATTTTAATATTCGGATTAGGGCCAATACCTGCAATGGGGATTACTGGAGCTGCTTTAGCAACAGGAATTGGACAAACCGTAAGTTTAATATTATATATTATTATTTATATTGTGAAACCAATCAATGTAAAGTTAAGTTTAGAGTTTTTGAAGTATAAAAAAGGAATTATAAAACAATTATATTTCATTGGAATACCAGCCACATTAAATATGGCGCTTCCATCTCTTCTTGTTTCTGTATTAAACAGTATATTAGCTGTATATTCAGAAATTTATGTAGTTGTACTTGGTATTTACTATAAGCTTCAAACATTTGTATATTTGCCGGCAAATGGAATTATACAAGGAATCCGTCCTTTAGTTGGATATAATTATGGAGCAAAAGAATATGGTAGAGTGAAAAAAATCTATAGAATATCTCTTATGATGAGTATTATAATTATGATTATTGGAACAGGATTATGTATATTTGTACCAGAACAATTAATTTCATTATTTTCATCTAATGATCAGACGATTCAAGTTGGAGCAAAAGCATTACGTATTATAAGTATGGGATTTATTGTATCAACAGTTTCAATTGCTTCTTCAGGATTATTAGAAGGACTTGGAATGGGGCTGCCTTCTTTGGTGATTTCTTTGTTGCGTTATGTTTTATTTATTATTCCAATTGCATTTATATTAAGTCAATTTATTGGAGCAAATGGAGTATGGCACGCATTTTGGATAACGGAACTTATTACAGCTGGAATAGCATATTTATTATATCGTAAAGCATTAAAGAATTAAGAATTAAGAATAGAAGTGAGAAATTAATTTAAGAATATTTTAAAAATAATTTAAAAGTGCATATCTGAATGATGTAAGGAGCTAGCTTCAAAAAATAAAAAATAATTAGGAGGAATTAAAAATGGCTTTAGTTCAAAAACTTATATCTTCAGACAAGTACAGTGTAAAGTGTCCGTACACAATGACACCTAAAGGGATATGCATTCATAATACTGCAAATGATGCATCAGCAGCTAATGAAATATCTTATATGCAGTCAAATACGAATAGTGTATCCTTCCATATTGCAGTTGATGATGTACAAGCAATTCAAGGAATACCATTTAACAGAAATGCATGGCATGCAGGGGATGGGTCAACAGGAGATGGAAACAGAAATTATATTGCTGTAGAAATCTGTTATTCTCTATCAGGTGGAACTAGATTTACAAATTCAGAGAAAAGAGCAGCAAAAGAAGTTGCAACTTTGCTAAAACAATATGGATGGACTTTATCTAATGTAAAAAAACATCAAGACTTTAGTGGGAAATACTGTCCACATAGAACTTTAGATATGGGATATACAAGATTCCTTAACATGATTCAAGCTGAATTAGATGCTTTAAATGGAGGAGGAACAACTGAACTTTACAGGGTAAGACTTACCTTAGCAGATGCAGCTTCTCAGATAGGTGCATTTAGTAGCTTGGCAAATGCAAAAGCCTGTGCTGATGCAAATCCAGGATATAGTGTGTTCAATAGTAATGGAGTTAAGGTTTATCCTACAGCGGGTATTGTGGTAGGATCAAAAGTTAAAGTCATAGGAAGTAACTATGCAACAGGTGAGACTATACCAACTTGGGTTAAAAATAGTACACATACAGTAGGTAAAATAGATGGTACTAAAGCACTTTTACAAGAGATAACAAGCTGGGTTTATTTAAAGGACTTAGTTTTAGTTTAATAAAAAATAGTTAATAAAATAATTTGATAAAATAAATAAAGGCTTCTTATAATTAGAAAATATCTAATTATAAGAAGCCTTTTTAATTATCTAGGGAATTGTAACAATTATATATTGTATATAAGTTATTATAATTTAAGTATTTATATTGAAAAAGTTAATTAAGTGAGTGAATTATAATTGAATTAAATTCTACTTTTTCAATTGGATAAGTTATGTAAATAATATATAATAAATAGAATATAATAATTATATGAAAAAATGTAGATTATATTGTTTATATGTAGTCTACGTATAAAATAAATAAATTCAATCCGTGTACAAGTAAGTGCACGAGATATAATTAGGAGGTTGAAAATGACAAAAAGTAAAAAAATAACTTTATTAGCTTCAGTTATATTTATAGGGCTTGGGTTAATTGTAAGTATTTTAAAAAATCAGTTTAAATTAGTTTTATATATTTTTAATAACACTAGCTCAAATATAGCAAACACTTTATATTTAATAGGATCAATATTATTAGCAATTTTCTTAATACAAATAATATTACCTAGAAAGAAAAAATCTGAGTCAAACAAGCATGTATTTAACTTATTGATGATTGGAATAATTATAGTAGAAGTATTATTTGTTTTGTATATGTGGATATTTGTAATTATTCATGATAATCAGTATTTTAAATTAGTTTCAGAGGATTCAAAACATACAATAATAGTAGAAGAACAATCCTTCTTTTTAGCAGGCTATGGCAATTTTTATGAGAAGAATTTATTATTTGTGAAAAAAATAGGATCATATATAACAGATGATGGATATAGACCTTTTTCTGATAATAGATATTCAGTAGAATGGTTAGAAGATGGAGCTAAAATAACTTATGGCTTTGGTTCTGGGGGAATAGAAAAAGTAGAAACAGTGTACTATACAAAATAATTAAAATTATGAGGGGGATTAATGAAGGGGGATATGATGGAAAATAAAAATAGTAAACAAATTAAAAATAAATCTAAACAAGTTTTTATAATGTTTTTATCGTTATTTATAGTTTGTTTAATATTGATTGGGTCAGGATATTTATATGTTAGAGGTAAGATATATAGAAAAACTAAATCTACAGTGGTAACAGATATAGAGACTCCTGTTAAACCAAAAGAAGAAACTATTAATTATAAAGAAGTTGATGGAATTACAAATGTATTATTAATCGGTGCTGACGGAATAAATTTTGATTTAGAAGATCAAAGATCAGATTCTATGATTATAGCGACTTTAGATAGTAATAATAAAAAAGTTAAATTAACATCTTTATATAGAGATGCATTAGTATATATTCCAGGCTATGGTGAACATAAGATGAATGAATCATTTAGTTTAGGCGGTCCCGAACTTGTAATGGATACTATAAGATATAATTATGATATAAATATAGAAAAATATGTAATGTTAAATTTTGTAGGTTTTGAATCTATAATTGATCAAATAGGTGGAATAGATATTGATGTTAAAGAATATCAATTAAATGAACTAAACAAATATATAGGTGTAGATACTGGTAGAGATACTGGAGGAGATAATTATTCAGTAGAAAAGCCAGGTCTTCAAACATTAAATGGCAAACAAGCTTTATCTTATGCAAGAATAAGAAAAGGTGTTGGAGATGATTTTGAAAGGGCTGAAAGACAAAGAGAAGTACTTTTTGAAGTTGCTCAAAAGCTACAAAAAACTAAACCTATTAAATATTTTGGGATAGCAACTAAGATGTTAGATTATCTTAGAACTAATATGGAACTTAGTGAATGTTTAAATATGGCATATACTATTTATAAATTCCCAAGTTTAGATACGGAGCAACTTAGTATACCAGTACCAGAACTTACTGTAGATGACGAAGTAGATGGGAATTTAGTTTTAAGAATGGACAGATATGAAAATGCATTAATACTTAATGACTTCATTTTTAATGATACTCTACCAGATTTTATATTAAATAGAAGTACTGAAAAAGATGAAAGCATTTATTATGAATATGAAGGATTCGGTGAATAGAATTTGATTGGAAATAAATGTATGGGGGTCTGACCCCTTAAAAAAAACCTGCTAAATTTTTAGCAGGTTTTTATAGGTTCTAATCTAATTGGTACCTTTATTAAATAGTTTCCCAGTATAGAATTCAGAGATATCACTTTGTGCAATAAAGGCATCTGTACTTCCATCTATTGATAAAACAACTTTATCAGCTTGGAAAACTTTGTTGTAAATAGCTAGGTTAACAATTGAATAAACCTTTAAATAACTTGCTGTAGATGAACCTGTTTGGCTATCTGATGCAAAGAAGTCATTTAAGTCAATGTATGCAATTCTATCTTTAACATAAGCAGAATTTACAATAGTACCTTCTGGAATTGTAGGTATTGAAATTTTGCTAACAGCTAAATCAAGAACTTTCTTTAAATCAGTTGTTCCAGCATTTTCTTCTACTATATCAAAGCCATCAGCATTATCATTTGAAATAAAGAAGTAAATAGTTCCATCAGTCTTTTTATTTATAGCAGCATCTTCATTTTCCGGTGTAAATTTATTTTTATCATAAGAAGAGGAATCTATTTCTCCAAAACCTACAAAACCTTCATTAGACATAGTGCTAATAGTTTCAGTTTCTTCACCGTCTATTAAAAATTTAACCTTATCAATTCCTAAAGTCTTATTATAGTAAAGAACATTAACAATTGAATAAATCTTTAGTCTACTTGCTGATGAGGAATTAGTAGTTGGATCTTCAGAAAAAATATTATTTATATCCACATAAGCAATTTTATTGTCCACAGTTACAGAGTTAATAACTGTACCTTTAGGTATTGAAGAACTTAATTCAACTTCTCTTTCAACAATAGATTTTAAGTCAGAAAGATTATCAAATTTTTCTTCTATTATATCAAAGCCATCTGAATTACCATTTGAGATGTAAAAATAAAGTGTACCATCAGTTTTCTCGTTAATATATTCACTAGAATCAGTAACTATTATTTTATTTTTATTAATATCACTATCATTATCAGCATTAGCATCACTACTATTATTAGTATCATTACTATTATTAGTAGTAGCTATATTATTAATAGTATTATTATTACTATTTACTGATTTATCTTCACAAGAAACAGATAATAAAATAAATAAAGATAAGGTGCTTAAAAAAATTTTTTTAATCATAGTATCACTCCTAAAATTTAATTTAATATTATTATAGCATTATATGGTAAACAATCTAAAGTAATAAAAAAATATTATGGAAAGTTATAAATAATATATTCACCTTTTTATATAAAATAACAAATTATAAATTGCAATAACAAATTGATAAATTTGAAATAAAAAAATAGTAGATACTTTTAAATATGGTATAATATAAAATGATTAGAAATGAAAACAATTAAACAAAACATTTGGAGGTATGAAGAAGATGAATAAAGGATTAAAACTAGACTTATCTAAAGTTGAACCTTATGCAAAAGTTCAAGAATTAGATTACATGGAAGCAATGGTTAAGGGTGCTCATGAAACTCTTCATAATAAATCAGGAGCAGGAAATGACTTTTTAGGATGGTTAGATTTACCTGTTAACTATGATAAAAATGAATTTGCAAGAATTAAAGATGCCTCAGAACGAATTAAGAAAAATTCAGATGCGTTAATAGTTATAGGAATTGGTGGATCTTATCTTGGAGCAAGAGCTGCAATAGAAATGTTAAATAATAATTTCTATAATGATTTAGGAAAAGAAAAAAGAAAAACTCCAAAGGTATTCTTTGTAGGAAACAACATAAGTTCAACTTACTTAGCAGATCTTTTAGAAGCTATAGATGGATTAGATATAAGTGTGAATGTTATTTCAAAATCAGGAACTACTACAGAACCTGCAATAGCATTTAGAATATTTAAAGATTACATGGAAAACAAATATGGAGTTGAAGGTTCAAAAGAAAGAATATTTGCTACAACAGATAAGAGCAAAGGTGCTTTAAAATCTTTAGCAGATGAAATGGGATATGAAACTTTCGTAATTCCAGATGATGTTGGAGGAAGATTCTCAGTTTTAACAGCAGTAGGTTTATTACCAATAGCTGTATCTGGAGTTAACATAGATGAAATGATGGAAGGTGCTGCAGCAGCTAGAGAAGCTTATGCTACAGAAGACCTTAAAAATAATGATTGCTACAAATATGCAGCAATGAGAAACGTTTTATATAATAAAGGTAAAGGAATCGAAGTTTTAGTTAACTACGAACCAAATCTACACTATTTCAATGAATGGTGGAAACAATTATATGGAGAATCAGAAGGAAAAGACAACAAGGGATTATTCCCAGCAGCTGTTGACTTCTCAACTGATTTACATTCAATGGGTCAATACATTCAAGAAGGAAGAAGAGACTTATTTGAAACTGTTATAAATGTAGAAAATGCTAGAAAAGAAATAAAAATTGAAGAAGCTAAGGGAGATTTAGATGGTCTTAACTTCCTAGCTGGAAAAACTATGGACTTTGTTAACAAACAAGCATTTAGAGGAACATTACTTGCTCACAATGATGGTGGAGTTCCAAATATGATTTTAAATGTACCTGAATTATCAGCTTACTACTTTGGATATATGGTTTACTTCTTTGAAAAAGCTTGTGCTATAAGTGGATACCTATTAGGAGTTAATCCATTTGATCAACCAGGAGTTGAAGCTTATAAGAAAAACATGTTTGCTTTACTTGGAAAACCAGGATATGAAGAACTAAAATCAGAATTAGAAGCAAAATTAAAATAATATGAGAATTATAGTAGATGGAGATGCCTGTCCAGGTATCTCCATTATTTCAAAAATAGCAAAGAGCTATAATCTAGAACTTATAGTATATTGTGATATTCATCATTATATAAATTTAGATTATGGGGTAGTTAAAGTTGTTGATAGTGGTTTTCAAAGTGTAGATATGTATGTTGTTAATGAATGTAAGTCAAATGATGTAGTAATAAGTCAAGATTACGGGGTTGCAGCAATTTGTTTAGGTAAAAAGGCTCATTTAATAAATCCAAAAGGGTACTATTATACAGAGGAAAACATAGATAGAATGCTAGAAGAGAGGCATATGTCTCAGAAAATAAGAAGAGCTGGAGGAAGAACCTCAAATCCTAAAAAAAGAACTAAAGAAGATGATTTAAGACTTGAAAAAAACTTAATAAGGTTAATAGAATGTAATTTAAAAGGATAAACTGTAGAAAAATACCTAATAGTTTATCCTTATTTTTATATATAGGCGACAAATTTCGTTTAATATTTTCTTATATAAACTGTATAATGGAATTATGTAAAATAAAGGGAAACAGGGTGTGAGATATATGGGTGAATTACTAATAACTTTTGATAAGGAAAGTCCATCAAAAATTGATGAAAAAATTAATATAAAAGCAGTATTAGATAATAAAGAAGAGTTAGAGTATAAGTTTTTGGAAGGTATTCCTGGAGAGGAAAAAAATCTAATTTGGAAGCCTATACAAGATTTTTCGAAAAAAAATAAATGTGAATGGAAGCCTATAAAAGCTGGTGACTACATGATAATGGTTCAATATAAAGATAAAGAAACAAATAAGCCATCTATAGCAAGAGTTAATTATAAAATTGAAGATAAAAATAATGAAGAAAATAAAGAAGATATAAATAATATAGAAGAGATTATTTATAAAGATAAAATAAAAATGAGCGAAGATATAAATAGTGAAGATATAAATAGCGAAGAAGGAAATAATTTGGATATAGAAAATATAAATTTTAATAATATTGTAGAAGAAAGCAAAAATATAATAAATAAAATAATAATAGATAGAGAGTCTATAATTTTAGGAGAAAAAATAAATATTGAAGTTTTAACAGAAGAACAGGATATCCTTTATAGATTTTTATTAAATGGGAAGCAAGATTGGGAAATTTTAAAAGATTATAATCTAAATAATAAACTTTCTTATACAACTATTAAAGAGGGGAAAAATGAACTTCTAATAGAATGTAAAAGACTAGATTCAAAAGAGCAAGTTGAAGATTTTAAAAAAATTGAATTTGAAGTTAAGAAACAACCTAAAATAGAAATAAAGGATTTTATATGTCTTTCAGAAAAAATATTAGTAAATAAAGAGTTGAATTTTAAGGTTATATCTTCTTGTAATGAGACAAGGACTTTACTTTATAAATTTTTAAAGATAGATAGTAAAGGAAGAATTACTTGCATTCAAGATTATTCAACTAAAAATTCAGTTTCCTTCTATGAAAGAGAAAAAGGAGAATATAAACTATTATGTTTAGTAAAGGATATTTTTTCTCATAAAGACTATGATGACAGAGCTTATATTATGTACGAAGTTAAACCTTATGAAGAAATAAAGATAAAAAACTTCTCTTCAAATTTAAGCGAAAGGCAATTAGCTGGAACTGAAATAGAGTTAAAGGCTTATGCTATTGGAGGAGATGAAGTTCAATATAGATTTATAGTTGAAGGACCAGTAGCAGAAGATACAGGATATACAAGATTAAATACCTTTAATTGGGAGACTAAAACTGAAGGAGAGTATAAAATAACTCTTAAGGTTAAAGATATATCTTACGAAGGTGAGTTTGAAGAGCAAAAGACTCTTAATTTTAATATAGCAAAAAAAGTAGACAAGCCAGTAAGGATAGTAGATATTATTACAACAAAGACAAGAGGTTGCATAAAAAATGAACCTATAAATATAAAGGTTAAAGCAGAGGGGGGAAGTGAACTTCAATATTCTTTTATTGTATATAAAGATGGAGAAGAAAATGAAAGATTAGATTATGGAATAACTAATTGGATTAACTTTACTCCAGAAGAAAGTGGAGAATATGAATTTGAGATTAGAGTTTTAGATAAATATTCAAGTAGAGAATATGATGTTCATGAGTTTATATACTTTAAGGTAAGGGATTATCAAGAAGGAGAAATAGATTATGTTCTTTTAAATCCAAGAGAAAATTATTTAGTTGGAGATAAAATTGAACTTGAAGCTATTGTTCAAAATACAAAAAGTATATTACTAAGGTATGTTACTAAAATAAATGGTCATGAAGTTGAAGATACAGGATATATAAATGAGAAAAAAATAAAAATAGTACCAAAGTCACCGGGAAAATATACTTTTGATATATATGCCAAAAATATATTATGCAAGGATGAATATGATAATAAAAATGAAATATCAGTTTATGTGCAAGATGTTACATCAATTACAGGTACTAAAATTAAAATTAATGAAGATATAATTGAAGCTAATAGAGAAGTTAATTTTGTAGTTACAAGTAATGGTGGAAAAGATGTATGTTATGAGTTTTATATAATGGAAAAAGAAAATTGGATTAGAGTTCAAAAGTATAGTAAGAAAAATTATTATACATTCCTGCCTTTTGTAAGAGGAAAATATAGAATATTAGTCCTTAGTAAAAGTTTCTATAAAAAAGTAAATTATGAGGATTATGCTATAGAAGAATTTGAAGTAATATAACAAATAATATACGATAATATTAAAAACAATGTTTGGAGGTAGAATGATTGAACATTCCAAAAGTTGAAGATTACATGGGAAGCCTTATAGGAAAACAAGTACTAAAACAGGCTGCTGGAGATGGATATGAATTTGAAATAATATATGAAGCTTTATTAAATAGTGGAGACGATAATCCTTTAAGTAATATCATTAGTGGAAATACTAATAATATTAGTGAAGATAATGAAGATACTTCTAATATAGTAACTAAAAGTTCTAGTGGATTAAGGTTAGATGATATACCGTTAACTCTAAGAACTACTCCTATAGTAACAGGAGAAACTTATTTAAAAGAATTACAGGAGTCTGATACATTAAATATAGATGAAATTGATTATTCAAATGTAGATAAAAATCTATCAATTTCAGGTGAGAATAGCGAAGAAATACAGGCTGCAGTTGAAAAGTATTCTGATAAATACGGGGTAGATAAGAATCTTGTTTTAGCTATAATAAAACAAGAATCAAACTTTAATCCAAATGCAGAATCAACAGCAGGAGCAAAGGGTTTAATGCAGATTATGGATTTTAATTCACAAAGCTATGGATTAACTAATCCTTATGATATTGATCAAAATATTGAAGCTGGAGTTAAGCATATAAAAACTTATTTAAATAATTATAACGGAAACTTAGAAATGGCGCTAATGGCTTATAATGGAGGTCCTGGAACTATGCAAAGCAGAGGGGTTTCTTCATCAAATGATTTATATAAAATGCCAAAGGAAACTCAAAACTATGTTCCAAATGTTTTAGGATATTATGATAATTATAGAAATGCTTAAATAAAGTTTTATTTTTATTTTTTAGGAAATTATAATAATGAATCCTGTGGATAAGTTGTTGTAATTTCTATCCTTGGGATTTAATATTTAGTAAAGCTAAGCGTAGCGAATACTGAACTTAGTGTAAAAGTCCATCTACCAAAAGAAGAGAGGTAGATGCTACATTACTTAGAGTGAACATATAATAATTTGCGATGGCTTGGAGCGTAGCAAGGTCATAGGCAAACATTATATGTTCACCTTTTTTATTTAATAATTTTATTTTTACATGATAATTGAATGAAAGAGACTATTATATAGAAAAATAGAATATTAAATAATATTAATAAAATCTAAATAATTGTTAATAAGGAACTCTATATGATAAAATAAATAATAATACAAAGTTAAGAAAGTAGGTACTTTAATGGAAAGACTAGATAAAATCTTGGGAAACTTAGGTTATGGCTCAAGAAAAGAAATAAAAGAATCAGCAAGAAAAGGAATAATAGAAGTAAATGGAGTTGTAGTTAAGGATAGTGGAATGAAGGTAGATCCAGAAAATGATAAAATTTTTATAAATGGTGAACAGGTATTCTACAGAAAATACATATATCTTATGATGAATAAGCCTGATGGAGTTATTTCAGCAACATTTGATAATAGAGATGAAACAGTTATAGATTTATTAGAAATTGAACACCAAGTATTTGATCCATTCCCAATCGGAAGATTAGATAAGGATACTGTAGGATTACTATTACTAACAAATGATGGGGAACTTAATCACAGACTTATATCACCAAAGTGGAAAGTAGATAAAGTCTATTATGCTAAAATAGATGCAGAAGTAACAGAAAAAGATATAAAGAAATTCAAAAATGGAATAACTTTAGATGATGGTTATACTTGTAAAGAAGCTAAATTAGAAATAATAAAAGCTGGAGAAGAAGAATCAGAAATAATGTTAACTATACAAGAAGGAAAATTCCATCAAGTTAAGAGAATGTTTGAAGCTGTAAATAAGAATGTTACATACTTAAAAAGAGTAGAATTTGGAACATTAAAGTTAGATGAAAGTCTTGAAGAAGGCGAATATAGAGAGCTTACAGAGGAAGAACTTAATACATTAAAAAGCTTTTAATTCTTTAGGAAATTATAATAACTTATCCACAACATAAAGTTATTATAATTTCCATCCTCCCGTTAATAGTGAACATATAATGGTTTGCGATGACTTGGAGCGGAGCGACGGAATAGGCAAACTATTATATGTTCACCTTTTTAACGAATGTTCCAAAAAAATGCAGGATTAACATTCATAATCTTGTATTATGATAAGAATATTTAATAAAATTCCTTGCATTTAAAAGAAATATGCAATATAATAACGTTGCAAGGATAAATAAAAGGAAACAAATAGCCCCCTTTTTATTTATTGCTTATTGCTAATGCGCAACCTGGCCCCAAGGGTTGCGCTTTTTTTTATTTGTCTATTATGTAAATGTTTTCTTTGTCGGTAAAAAATAATATTAATACAAATTAACAAATGAATAAGAAAATGATTTTTTTCTTGCGTAAAAATTCTAAATAGATATGAAAAATTCATAAATTTATATATAATAAGAAATAAAGGTTAGAAGAGTTTCTATCCTTTTTTAATTTGCAGGAATTTTAGATATGGCTAATTTTTTAATTCATAGGAAATTATAATAAATATAATATCAATGGTAGCGATGAGATAAAAAGTGAATTGGTAAGGATAATTTAATATTAAAGTAATTGTGTAAAATATAATTAGGCAACAATATAAAATGTATGTATGATATAATATTTTAGAAGTAGGAAAGGAGTCAAAAGAATGGATTTAAAGTCATTACTAAACAAGGAACAATATGAAGGAGCCACTACTATAGATGGTCAAGTTTTAATACTAGCAGGAGCTGGTTCAGGAAAAACTAGAGTTTTGACCCATAGAATGGCTCATATGATAGATGATTTAGGAATATTACCTTATAAAATCTTAGCTATAACTTTTACTAATAAAGCAGCTAAAGAAATGAAAGATAGGGTTAAAACCTTAATTGGTGAAAGAGCAGATGATATGTGGATATCAACTTTCCACTCCACTTGTGTTAGAATTCTTAGACGTGAAATAGAAAAAATAGGCTATAAAAAAAGCTTTACTATATATGATACACAGGATCAAAAAACTTTACTAAAAGATTGTATGAAAGCCTTACAAATAAATGATAAAGAGATAACATTACAAGAAATTATGGGCAAGATAGGTAAAGCAAAAGATAATATGCAAACACCAGCAGCTTTCATGAGAGAAAATGAAAGTAATTTTAGAGAAAAGAAAATTGCTGATGTTTACGAAATGTACCAAAAGAAATTAAAAGAAAATAATGCCTTAGATTTTGATGATTTAATATTTAAAACTGTAGAATTATTTAAAAAAGACCAAGAAACTCTAGAGTTTTATCAAAGAAAATTCCAATATATTATGGTAGATGAATATCAAGATACTAATAAAGTTCAATATGAATTAGTAAGACTACTTGCAGATAAATACAAGAATAT